>Ga0247824_10000146_pt1 | contig 29676 bp, 38 predicted proteins | sample 13C_PalmiticAcid_FD_194412 | JGI IMG/M metagenome (GOLD analysis project Ga0247824, IMG submission 194412) | Soil microbial communities from agricultural site in Penn Yan, New York, United States - 13C_PalmiticAcid_Day48 | ecosystem: Environmental > Terrestrial > Soil > Agricultural land...
AACTCCAGCAGCAGCCCGCTCGTCTCGCGGTACACGTCGGCGCCCTCGCTCAGCGCGCGCGCCAGCAGGGTCGGCAGCACGAGCGCCATGGCGACGGGCGCGTGGTCCCGGGAGAGGGTGCCGACGAACTGGCAGAGCGCGTGCGCGACCAGGGCGCGCGCGTGCTCGGGGTCCTCCGGGTCCGTGTTGGTCACGAAGGCGACGAGGCGCGGGAGCAGGTGGCGCGCCATGGACTGGTCGGCCGGGGTGGGCTGGGCTTGGAGGAGGAGGGAGCGGATGCAGTTGGCGGCTATCTTTGCCGTCTGGGAGGGGGGAAGGCGGTGTGTTAGTGAGTCTGAAGGAAAGGGAAGAAAGAGAGGGGGGGTGGAGCATACCATGCGGTCCGTCAGGCAATCGAGAAGCTCCTCGAGGAAGCGGGCCACAAGAGGTTCGCTGGCTGGCAACTGGTTCTTGCTGCCCGTAAACAAGATGGTGAGCGCCAGCAGGCAGTTCTTGACGCATGTGAGGGACGTCGGGGCCTCGCGCTTCTGCGCGTGCAGATAGATGGATAGGAACCGTCGCACGCAGCCCAGGAGCTGCACGTCTGTCTGCGAGCCGTCGTCTTCAGACGCCGTTCTGGAATGAGACATGCTCGTGATGAACCTCTTGAGCGTTGGGAGGGACTGCGGCACGATCACATCCTGGCAAGAAGGCGTGGCAAGGATCGTGGCGAAGATGTGGATGATGCAGGCGTAGAGATCCGTCTTGATGATGGCGGGGAACACCTCGGCAGCGTCCACCAGCGCGTTGAGTGATGTCTTGATGAGGAGGACCGCTTCCTCCGTCATCTGGTGACGGATTGGTTGAGGGGACTCGCTGAGGTTCGGCAGCAGGCCGGAAAGCACCAGGACGATGATACGGGTGAGCTCAAAGAGTTGCTCGATATCCTCGGACAGCTCGTTGTTGTCAGCTTCCTCCTGTTTCCTCGCCGCTGGGTGCGAGAGGCATAGGTCCCTCGCGATCTCGACGATCACCCCTTGAACATCGAGCCCCTCCGTAAGAACAAGGCGGTCGAGGAGATCCATCGTCTCGGAAAAGATGGCCTCGCGGTAGATTGCCTGGCCAGACACACTGGGGTGCAGAATCTTCTTCAGCGCACTGAGGATCGCGAGGGTCTGTTCCTGGGTCGCAAGCGACTCGCTCTGGCCAGGCTTGGTGGCGAGTGCTTCGAACGCGATGCCAAACAGCACAAAGAAGAACGCGACTGGTTCATCGCGGTAGTTGATGTCGGGCCCCTTGGACCCGCCGTTAATATTAGGGCCCGAGACTTCCTTACCATCGAGTGCGTCAAAGACAAACTCGCTGTCCTGCCCGATGAGACTGGCAATAGCATCGACCAGCTTCAGCCACGAATCCTGATAGAACTTGAGCTGCGTCTCTCTGTTGAGGGCCGCGTATACCGTATCCAGGCTCCCAGAGAGCGAGGGAGGCCCGAGGGTCATGGAAATGTCGGGCTCGAAGCGCAGCCGCGCGAACTCTCGAAGAGACTCCAGCCAGAGCGGAGTCAGCGTCCCAATGTGCGGCTTGAGAACATCAAGCAGGTACTTCTGCTCCGAGCTCGCAACCTGGAGCTCAGCCCAGGCTCCAAACACAGACATTTTGACCATGACTCGGGCATTCGAGCTCAGCCCCTTCAAGTCACCAATGCCGGCGTTCTCGTCTTCGGTTCTGAAATTCTCGAGCGAGCTCACCAGAGTCTTGAGGATCCTGCCCATCCTGTCAATATCCGTGACAATGCCCGTCGCGATGAACCCGGCGCAGACGTTGACGGCCTCAGCCGCCAACTCGGGTGATGAGTCGGCAGCAAACGCGGGAGTGAGTGCCGAGCTGATCTGCGCCTGGTACTGCTCGAGCAGCATGGCTTCCTCAAAGTCCGGGTCTGGTGCCTTTCCAAACATCTTGAGAACCGCAGCAATGATCTTCAAGCCCCAAATTCTCTGCTCCACCACACCTGAAGTCGATGCCGAGAACGCCATCCGGACAACGTCGGCGATCTTGCTCTGGAGCGCGGCCTGGGCCGCAGACTCGCCATTGGAGGCAATGTCCTTGGCCACAATGATGAAAATGTCGTTCAGGCAGTCCATCGCAAAGGTCGTGACCTGCCACCTCAGAGGCTCGACGTCAGGACCGCCTGGAGCTGCGTTGTCGTCCTTGGCTCCGCCTTGCGCAGCGGCGAACCCGGCGACTTCTTCATCTTGCAGGTCGAGACCGGTACTGGACTTCTTGGTCTTGGCCGCCTCTTTCACTGTGTCTCTGGGCCTTGTCATCTTGAGGACATGCTGGAAGCGCGCAAGCCAGGCGGCCGTGTTCGCGAGGCATGTGTACCGCATCCAGTTGCGAAGGGTGTTGCGCATCCCGTCGTGGCTCGGATCCGAGTCGAGAACCAGCCAGAGCTGATCTTCGAGCCCCTTGTCTGCGGCCTCAATGACGTCGTACGGATTTCGCTTCATGAGGTTGTGTAAGCCATCGACAGCGACATCCCGGAGCACGGTGTGCTCTGAGCCAAGGTAGCCTTGGAGCGTCTTCACGTAATCTGTGAAGTTCATGTAGCCCGGGGCGTATAGCGACAGGTGCTCCAGGCAGACAAGGCTTTCTCGCTGGACTTCGAGATCCTCTTCTTGTTGGAAAAACCCAACCAATGTGAGGATCAGCTCTCTCGACTTGGTGGAATCCTGGAGGTCAGGACCAAGCACGTTGATGAGCGAATCCACGCAGTGAGCGATTGCTGCAGACGTGGAAGACTCTACCTCGAGGTTCATCGACGCAGGCAGAGCCACCTCGGGATTGTGACTCTCTGAGAAGTAGAGATTGGCGAGCATCCCAAGGGTGGCAGACACGTAGTTTGCAAATCCAAGCCCAGATGCGTCCGAGACCCGGGCGACCGCTTGCAGAGCCCAGTAGTGAACGATAGGGTGCGGGTCGTTGCACAAGGATAAGAGAATGTTGAGAATGGTTTTGAGATGGTAGCCCGCGGCCATGCTCCCGATCTTCGCTTGGATGGTTCCCAAAGCCATCGCACAGCCTGCTCGGGCGCTGGGCTCGCGGTTGACAACAATGGTGTCCACGAGGTATTTGATCTCTTGGTTGGTGAAGGCGTTGCCACAAGTACCGCAAAGCCGCGCAACGGCCTCATAGGCGATACTCCGTACGTACTGGTCCCGATCCAGCAGAAAATCTCGAAGCAACTCCTGGATAAGCTTCTCTACAGCCGCGTTGGTCACGTCACCTGGCGGTGACCTTGTCTCCTTGACCGCAACGCGGAGAATCGAGAGAAGAGCAGTCGCGACGTTGACAACGATGGCGGACTTTCGGCCGAGATCGCGCTGCAGCGACCCGGCCGCAACAAACGTAGTGACCTGTTCGAGAACGCTTTCTTGGACTTTGGGCGGCGTAAGTGGGAAGACGAATGCAAAGAGCTGGATTGCCATGTTGACCACCTCGGTCGCCGCTGGATCAGGAAGGCTGGGGCCATCGGCGCTTCCGATGTAGAGAATTGAAGCATCGTGCTCGAGGGTGCCGCAGACGGGTGAAAGCAGGAGTTTTTCGATATCTTCTTCTGGCCCCTCCCGGCCGGACGGAGTCCGCTCGATGGTGCTCTCATGTTGTCCTGGGAGTGGGCGGACGTTGAAACCTCGGACCAGGCCCGTCACGCCAAAGCCAGAGTTGTCGCCAATGTCCCAGATGGACTCAAAGGTCCCAGCCGTGTTTGCGATGGACGCGCTGAGGGAACTGGGGGTGTAGTTATCCGGGTCTGCAAACAGGGAGATGGCGAGAGTGAGGAGGTTCGACTGCAGGAGAGCCTCTGTCCCGCCAGCTGGGCTGATATTCACCAGTTTAGTGTAGCATTGAAGGACTCTCCGCTGCACCATCGTCTCCAAGTCCTGGAGTTGCAACGATGGCGTCAGCCGCTCGCTGATGTCCTCTGCCGTTTTCTTCGAAGGCAGGGTTTTCAAGAATGTGGTGGTGCTCTGCAGCATCGTCGCGATCCGCTTCGAGACGTCGACTGTCAAGAGGCGGCTATTGAACTCGAGGAACGCCAGAATCGAGCCGAGAGCGCATTCCCGGACGTGTGTGAGAAAGCAAGCGTTCAGATAGTTCCTGTGGATGGAACTATCCTTTGAAAGAACCTTGGGCAAGGCGTTCTTCCACAGGAGGAGGAGCTGTGAGAGATGGATCTTCACAAAGTTGGGCCCAAGCGACATGAGACCTCCAATGAGGGTCCAGGCAACTTGGATCTGCGTGCTGGCCACACGTAGCTCGGAGCTGCCGCTTGATTTTAACAGATTCGTGGACATGGTCAGCACCCGGCTGTTGATGTCTACCGAACCATAGAGCGGGCGTTGTGGGCTTGCGCTGAGACCGGCGGCAAGGCCGTGAGCGAAGCCGAGACACCGGCGAGGGGAGCCCCGTCCGGTACCAAGAAGACCCAGCTCTCTGCCAAGGCTGTTCATGCACACCGAGAGGCAGGGCAAGAGCTGTTGGGGACATGCCAAAAGAAACGTCTTTAGACAGGACGATCCATAGACCTGAACGGTGTAACTGGGATGTTGCAAGACCTGAAGAAGGCCATCACGGCAGGCCTCCGAGAAACCATTGGCCGCCGAGCCCAAGCTGTTTATTATGGACCCGAGAGCGCCCAGCGAAACAACCAAGGTCTGTTTGGTGGGTTCCGGTTTCTCCTTGATCGCTTGCGGGTAGTTCTTCAGGATATCGTTGATGAGAGCCTTGGCCGCGGCAATCTGGCCGGATTCCCCAAGAATCTTCTTTCCGATGATGTCCTGGAGAGTAATCTCCACCATTCGCCGTGATATCAGCAGGCGGTAGCGGTTGTTGGACACGTTGCTGCTCCCCAAGAGCTCAACTGCCAAGTGCTCCACGATCCTTGTGTAATTGGACTCCACCGTCCTCTCTCCCAGCTTTCGGAACATGTTGCCATAACAGACCGCGATTGCCGTTCTAGCCCTGTTTGAGGTGGACATCCGGATGTATTGAGTCGACAAGGTCTTGAGCATGTCAATCAGCGACAGAGCCAAGATCTGGGATTTCTTGGATGGCGCAGGACTCTCGGGACGTGACGGGAGGTCATCGTCGTCTTGGAGGGCACCAATCTGCATGGACTGCCGCTTCACCGCCTTGGATTTGGACCTCTTAAGCAAGACCAGTGGTGCTTCACCGACAGCCGACTCGGAATACCCTCGGACCATAGCCTCAGCAAAACAATCGGCAGCCGCAGAACGGACGTGGGCCGAGGGGGAGTCGAAGGTCTTGAACATGGATGACCGCAGGCTGTCGAAATCGCTCGAGGTCTGAAAATACGGGGTGGACTGCAAAAGCGAGCGCAGGCAGCGGCACGCAGCGATGATGACGAGCGATCCCTTGTCGCTTGTGGCATAGCTCCGACCCTGCTTCCAGATGTCCCTGGCGATGCTCTCGTCCAAGCTCCCACCCAGCATTGTCGCGATCTTCCCCAGGGCGGTGAATACAGCCGCTCGTATTCCAGCATTGTTCGAGGCTGACTTCAACAGCTTGAGTAGGGCTGAGCAAGCCAGTTGGTGGAGGTTGATGGCGCTGTCGCCGGCTGCAGCATAGACGTCGCCCAGGCACGTAACCGCAGCATGCTTCGTCCGGTTCTCGCTTTCGTTCTTGGACTTTCCGCCTGATATTATCCCCGATAGCTCGTTGACAGTTTCGAAGAGCAGCTTGCGGTCTCCTTTCCCGAAGATGTGCGCCAGACACCGCCCTAATGTGTTGCGGATGACTCTCGTTGGAGGCGGCGAAGAGAGGTTGAGGATCTTGAAGATCTCCTTTTTGAGGTAGAACTGCTGCGCCGTGCAGTCGTCGTCGGCAAGACTGAGGACGTGTTTGCTGAGGGTCGAGACGAAGCTCAGGAGGAGCAGTTCCTGTTGCTCGTTGGGCAGTCCCTGGAGCTTGGCGACATCGAATTCGGGGTTGGAACTCGCAGCGGCGGCGGTCGAAGTGCGCGGGGCCTCGCCATTCGCGGTGCTGGCCTCATCTGTGGCCGCTGTTGAGGCCATCGGAGAGCTGGTCGTGGGGTGGTGTTCGCTGTCTGTGTGTTCCGTGGCCTTGGAGAAAGCGAAAGTTCGAGGGGCCTGAGGTCGACTTGTAACTTCAGAACCACTCTGGCTCGTGTCAGGGGCGCCATCCCACACAACAGGGCATCACTGTGGAGCTCTGTGTCAGGCCAATGACGGCTCCAATGAGGGGCTCCAGACGGATCGTCACCCCCCTGTCCCTCCCGCTGAGATCCCGGCAGGCAGCGCTAAATCAATTTCCAGGTCCACAAAGCTTCAACTGCCGCGTCCCTTTGGATTTGAGGGCGGGAATGTCCCGTCAAACACTCATTTATTGTCTTCTAATCTCTGTACCACGTCTCTCTTGCGATCAGAGTAGCCTTCACTGGCCAGCCTCCAACGCAATGGCATCGCTCGCTCGAACTCTCGCCCCGTTGACTCGGCCGGGACGGTCCTCCTCGATCTGCGCGCAATGCCGCCGCACCTTCATGTCCAGCCCTGACCTCCAGTCCGGACACAACAAATGGAGCAAGATTCGCCATGAAAAGGCAGCCAACGACGCCAAAAAGGGCGCCACCCGGACACTCTTTACTAAGAACATCACCCTGTACTCGAAACGTACGCCGCCCTTCTCAATCTCGTCAAGCACCTGAAGACTTACACGCATATCCAAGTCTTCGGTCCCGATCCCAACCAAAACTCCCAGCTAGCCACCGCCATCAGCGCAGCAAGGAAGGCCAGCGTGCCCAAAGATAAGATCGAGGGGGCCATCGCGCGCGGGCAGGGCAAGTCCTCGGAAGGCGCCGCCCTGGAATCGATCACATTCGAGGCCATGATGCCACCGTCCATCGCACTCATCGTCGACGTCGAGACCGAGAGTAAGCTGCGGGCGCTGCAGGACCTGAACCAGATGGTCAAAAAGGCGAAGGGGTCGGCGGGTTCGTCCAAGTTCTTCTTCTCCCGTCTCGGCCGGGTAGTGTTTGAGAAGGGTGAGAGCGGGCTGGATGTCGATGAGATCATGGATGACGCGATCGAGGCGGGGGCCGAGGATCTCGAAAACGATGCAGATGGGAACATTGTTGTTTGGACACAACCGACGGGGACGATGCAGGTTTGCAAGGCGGTAGGCGACAAGTTTGGCTTGAAGATCCTGAGTTCCGATATCATCTGGAGCGCCAACGAGGACACCAAGACCAAACTGGATGCTTCATCGGAGCAGGAGCAGATGATCAACTTTGTTGAACTGCTCGAGGCGCTGCGCGAGTATCCCGAGATCCAGGCCGTCTATTCCAACGTGGCGAAGGGAGAGATGACCGAGGAGGAGTGGGCGCGGATAGAGGACAACCTCGACACATAGACACCGGCAAAGTCAAGATACTATACCCCATTTGTACAGTAGATAGACATAGACCAGCCCATTGTAGATTTTGTAGTGATACAGTCGTAGAACACGCCGCTCCGGCTCGACCGGGCGCCCGAGAGATGAGATGGTCCGATCGAAGATTCCGTAACGCCTGAATATACCCCCCACCATCGACCGCGGCCGTTCCTCCCGCCCTCGCCCCTGTCCGTCCTGTGCTTCCTTCATCGTACACCTGCTTCTCAACACCAAGCCTAATCCTCCTGCTGCCGCTCCTGGCTCGGATTCAACGCAGCCGCCCGCGCCTCGGACGCCAACCTCTGCTCTCGGAGGTACAGCCGCCTCGCCCGTAACCTCTCGAGCTCGGCATGGATCTCGTCGCGCTCCAGCGGGAGCTTGTTGGCGTTCTCGGGCTTGGGCCAGAAGTCGGGGACGGTGAACCGGGAGTCGAGGTTTGTGCCGAAGTAGTACATGATCCCGATGGGGAACATGACGTACATGCCGAACTGCAGACGGGGAGAGAGTCAGGAGAGGAGACGGAGAAGGGAGGGCAGGGGTAGTGGGATTGGGATGGGAAACATAAGTATACCTTGAACACCTCGAGATTAAGCCCACCCATTCTGAACGTTGGTACCCTGAGCTTCCTCTGTGAAAGGTGGGATGGCGGGTGGATGGAGCTTGGACGGCGGCGCTCTGCTTCAAAAACTGGCCCAGGTCGGTCGTTCGACCCCAAATTTCGAGACCAGGTCCGGAAGAGGTGGGGCGCCCAGATCGCCGAGACAGAGGCGACGGAACGCTGCAACCCACCACCTCATCCCTGCCAGGCTCAACAGCTGCAGCCATCAGGGTGCTTCGAGACAGCAGCTCATAAAACTCAAGACGCTGAATTGCGCAACTATCAAAAATTCCGCCCTCATTAGGTCCTATCTAGCCTTGACCCCAGGACAGCTTTTTGTTATCCTCCAGATCGCCAGACCCCGCCGCCCAATAACTCTAGAAAGGGTATTCCAAACGCCGTCCTCCGCAAAGTCCAAATCATCCAGATTCAGGTGCTGCTGGTAACGCCAGACTTCGCGAAACCTCAGCCCCTCCAGCCCCTTGTTCGGTAGATACGGATCCAGCCATGCTGCCGAAAGTGGCGCTACCAAGTACGTGCCGTTTTTCTCCTTCAAGAACTCCATGCTCCTCCTGTCCGCCGGCGTGTCGCAGGTGGCGAGCTTCTCTAGCTCAGCGAGCAGCGTCTCCCCCTTCATCCCCATGACATCCTGCGTGCGCAAGACTTCGTTTTTGCCGTTCAGCAGCCAGATCGGTGGCATGTACGTTTTCCACCAAACTGCTTGCGTAGCATCCGGCTGCTTGCTCATAAAGACCTGAGCTGGGATAATCCCCCCTTGATGATAGACCCCCATCAGGGACCCAAATACCACGTTGAATATTACCCACGCCACCGCCCAAGCGCGCAGCACCTTTTCGCTCCTCGGGAGGCGGATTGATGAGAGGAAAAGTGGGACGGTCGGAAGGAGGAAGCGCGCTTCCTGGTGCTGCGACAGCGAGAGCACCACAATTCCCGAGATCGCCGAGTAGAGCCGTAGGGATCGCTTGGGCCGCATGAAGAGAAGCAGCGTGGCAGGTCCAAGCAGCTGCGGCAGATTGACCAGCAGATGCTGGTACCATGGATGTAGCCCATGTTTCGCCAAATTGGTCGACGAAAGGTTGTAAAGGAGGTTGTTGAGGGGTGTAAGAACGGGATTCCGGATGAGGTCGGACCAAGAGATCGGCTGTGGACTGTAGAAGGCCGTGTCGAGGGTGATCGCAAGCGCCGTGGTGCAGAGGCCGGCCGTGAGAATCGCGAGAAGGGAAAGCGGGCTAGAATCTGTCAGCTTCGCTATTCCTCGGCCGAAAGAATAAGTCGACCTACTTTTTCCAGTAGTAAGGCAACAGCCGGATCCCTGGGATCAGCAAGAAGGCGGGAAACGTAATCCTGTTGAACCCGCCAAAAACGGCAACGATTCCGAGAACGGTTGAGGCGAGAACCGAACCGCGCTGCTGCGTCGCGTCAGCAAGCATCTTGTGGCGCGCCCTAGTCCAGTGCACCTACCGGATTCGCGACAATGCGCTCGATGAGCACCAAGCTCCAGGCCACAACCAGCGTCTCTATCGAATTCGAAAAGGTGTGCGTTTGGAATGTCCAGGTCACGTACGAGGACGCGACCAGAAGCACCGCAAGGCGCCTGTGTCGTTGCGACTGGATGAGTTCGTGGAGCGCCCAATCCTCCAACACAAATCCAACGATAAACATGAGCACTCGCAGCGTCCAAAAGACGGCGATGGGTGGTATTTCGCCGTCATTCCCGTTTCCTATCCACAGCCACCGCAGCAGGAGCATCGGCAGCCCGTAAACTGGCCATAGCGGGAAGACGCTTCGTATCGGGTTGTCGCTCGTAAATTCCCAGGTGTGTCGGACTGGGTAGCTAAAGATTTCCCCTATGCGGCAGCAGAGTAAGCATCCTCCTCGGTAAGATAACGGCCGCATGCATGCAGAGGGTCGGAACTCCCGGGGCGACGGCCATGGCGGACACTCAGAAATCTGGCGACGCCCGCGACCGCGAGGCCAAGCGACGACGCGAGCTGAGCGGACGCGCCAGATGTTGTCCGGTGTTGGAGAACGGGTCTTATAACATACCAGCAATGACCTCGGGGCCCTGGAAGTTCTCGTCGGGGTGTAGATAGCTCGGCGACAGCGCAAACCACAGCCGGACCAGAACCAGGAAGAGGTAGGTTCTCCGCCACATATTATGTTTCCCAAGTTGCGCGCCAGCAAAGAGACTCTGCCGTCGCAAACCCGAAGCTTCCGATCCAATATACGGATATCCGTAGGGCGATGCGCAACTCAGTCGCTTGCCCGCCTGGGAACATCACCAGGAACAGCGCACGGGAGAAAAAGATCAAACCGTCGAGGAGGTCGGGGAAGGAGGGTCATGATCGGAAGCCGGTGGGATGATGATTAGGAAAAAGCAAGAATGGGACGAGCTGGGGGGAAATGGCCCGGCGCAAATATTGGGAGAGCTGGGAGGGCCGGCGACAGCCAGTGGACGACGTGGTTGTTCCACGGTACGAGACTGGCTTCCCTGTTTGCGGCAGGGATCTGGGGCCTGACAGCTTGCATTGGTGCCTTGCCGTCCCGCTCCCGAAAATGGGATGGCACAAAAGCTTAGATAATGTTCGCGCTAACTTCAATGCTCTGATTACGGTCATATGCCGGCTCCTCTTTTAAACGGATCCGTCATGCATGGCTGTCTGTGAGAAACCGCTTGGAATTTCAACGCCTGTCTCTGAGCGCTTGACTGTCTGCTAGCAAACCGAACCAACAGGTGTCGAGCATTCCGATCAAATGCCTGGCGCTCTGGATCGAGCCTGGGTCCGGCCTGGCCTCCACTGCGATGTTCCAGAACGTGGGGCCTGCAGAGGGGAAAGGTGTCTATCCGTATCCATGTTCAATCCCATCATCACCAAGATGACCCCCGATAAAAATACCTGACATCAACTGGTGGAGATACATACACTAGAACGCAGCAATGCCACCAACTCATTCCCGCCTCGGGCTCCCACATGGCCCGGACGCCGGCGCCCCTCCCAGGTTGGCGGCCGCTTGGATCGGATGATTTGTGTACCACGGGGCGTTCCAAGTGGCCGCAAATCCGCTCGCGCTGAGTGCAGTGATGCACAGGTGGGAACATAACACGTGCGCTTGGATTTTCCTTTGACAGGATCACCATTGCCCCAGGTCAAGCGGTCTGCCGTGTTTGGAGATGATGGAATCCTCCTCTCACAGTCACGGCAAGCAGCCCTGATCGTGCATGTAAGCTCTGGGGTCTGGGTGTGTGCTTGGGCAAGAGCTGCAGGCATCAATCACCCATCACCCAACAAACAACTTCCAACGACGCAAGCATGGCGAAGCTGGATGGTCCGTGCGTCCTGCTCTCCACTCTTGGTCGAGGCAGCAGCGCCGCCACCTGCTTCGACCAACGTCTTTGCGCGCCGGAGAAGACTCAACCTCTCCTGCACCGGAACTGGATCTTCGACCAGCATTCGCTTTGACCTTCCAGAGCCACGCAAATCACCAAAGGTCTGTTGCCTGCTGGGCATTTAAATACCCTCTTCCCCGCCGCTTCCGCACAAGCAGTTCTTCCTCTCCCTCCCCGCTACGATTGCAGATCCTCCTCGTCAAACCGCTCCCCGCTAACGAAACCTCCGCAACACAGTTGTTAGCTCTTTCAGCTGCATCAATCGATTCGACCTCTCCAAGCTCTCAGAAACCCACAAATCAGAATGTCGGCGGACAAAAACACCCAGAAGGTCACCCTGACCAGCAACGAGGGCTCGACCATTGAAGTCGGTAAGTCAATCGGGTTCGTCTCCGTACCCTGCCGACCCCGCCTAACCGCATGACAGATCGCGTGGTCGCCGAGCGGTCCATGCTCATCAAGAACCTCATCGAGGATCTGGGTGACGATGCTATTGCCAGCAGCCCGATTCCCATTCCCAACGTGAACGACCCGGTCCTGCGCAAGGTGGTTGAGTGGTGCGAGCACCACCGCAACGATGCGGCCCAGTCTGCCGATGATGACAACGACAACCGGAAGAAGACCACCGACATTGACGAGTGGGACCAGAAGTTCATGCAGGTTGACCAGGAGATGCTCTTCGAGATCATCCTTGTGAGTCGCTCCACGGCTGCAACCATCCGCTTGCTTGCCCACACTAACCACTCCGCAGGCGGCCAACTACCTGGATATCAAGGCCCTTCTCGATGTCGGTTGCAAGACTGTGGCCAACATGATCAAGGGCAAGTCGCCCGAGGATATCCGCAAGACGTTCAACATCACGAACGACTTCACACCCGAGGAGGAGGAGCAGATCCGCCGGGAGAACGAGTGGGCTGAGGACCGCTAAATTTTTGAAGGGGCTCGACCAAACCAGGTCTAAGCACCCAGCTTTTAGCACAGTCCTTATTTGGCATCCCCAGCGGCGTTATGGTTTCGTTCCGTGCGGTTGGCTTGTATTTTTCGCTTTGGAGACACCTGCTAGGTCTGCTGCACGGTTGTGCAAGCGGCCGTCTTGCTTGGGAGTAGGTGGGGATATGAGGCAATGACCAAGGGAATTCTTTATGGAATGCTGTGAAAAATGACTTTCTTCTGGTCACAGCGGGGGTTTGTCTGGACTTCTCGACATAGAGAGGCGCCGAATAGAGAGTGGCATTATCCCAACAATTTCCTCTTCCACCCATTTAGCTGGCTGGTATGAAACTTTGTGTTCACCAAAGGCAGGGAGGTGAAAGGGAGGTTCAGCGCGTGGCTTGTTGAACCGAATAATGGTCTGACCCCAGAACAGCGGTCGGTCCCCTCTCAGAATGGCGTCATGCAGAAGCAGCAAAACACCACCCAGAGCAGCGACCCTCGAGCTCTGTCGTGCTCAGATGGTGTTTTGCTGCTTTTTGATAAACAACGTTTTCATGCACAGCAACACAGCAACAAAACACAGCAGCATAGCAACAGAACGCAGGTCCTTTGCAAGAGCATCAGATGCCATCTCTCATTCCATTTTCCCCTTGACCCTAAAATGCCATGGTAGACTCCGTTAACGTGAAACGAGTTTCCCCCATTTACTTCCCAGCCAAGCTCAAAAAGAGAATCCCAACCCGCCAAAAAGACTTGACTGCACGATCACGCATCTCCGCCGTCGCCTACACCGTTCCTCCCATCCCAATTTCTTCCGTTGGCCGTCTTTCCCCAGCGTGTACTTGTCATGGCATCGTCTCTAATCCTCGTAATGGCGGTTCATCAGGCAGACAGGTGGGACCAAGGTGACCATCGGTTGGGTTGACTGAGAGGTAGATCCGCCGGGCCAGGTGGGGAATAGCAGCAGCAGCCGTGGGGGAGAGTCGAGCTTCTTGTTCGTTGGGGTCGAATGGGGAAGGACGAGTGAAGGCATTTAGAGGCCGAGGCGGGTTTTGCGCCAGTGCCTCCGCTTGGCGTTGTACCTGTGTAGAACGACATGTCAACATCCCGTAATCTGCTTTGCTTGTGCCGTCTGTTTCTCGGTATTTTGTCGTGGAAAGTTGCCGTGTGTGGGGGATCAGAGGAGCTCGCCGGCGCCGGGAGGTTCGTACCTAATGGTGTTGCCAGTGCGGAGCCGAATCCATTGGGGAATGGGCCGGTTCTGCTTCTGGGCCTTGGCCAGCTTCTGCTTGATACGGAAAGTCTTGTGGCTCTGTTGGTGAATCGCATCTTGTCAGCATCTGAGCATCATGATGCTGGGCCTGGATACCCCTCCCCCGTCTCCCGGGCGTTCTCTCTCGCAATCTTCCGAATCGACATCGCAAGCTGAAAACGTCCAGAGTTTGGGCTAGAGGTGGCGTCACGTACCGGCATTTTGACGGTGTTGTGGAGGGTACCGAGTCGATGTCGATTGTCGCGATGTCCTTCAAGTGGGTGGGATTCGAATATTTGGTGTGGGCTTCAGAAAATGAGCGCGCTAGGGCCAAAAATTGAACTGTGGCTGAATCACGTGCGGCCCGGTGTTCGTGGCTGCGCAGTTGCAGAAATTGTGGCTGGAGGTTATCGGAGGCCCCGGTCGGCCCCTGCCAATCGAGTGCCGATCTTGCGCAACCGTGCAGGCCCGATTTCCAAGACCCGGGGCCTCCCAAAGCCTGGACCAAGCGGTCGCTTTGATGAACGAAATCAAAGCTGCATGAACCGTGGAAAGAAGAAAATTTCTGCGAGAGACTCGACAATCAAGGGCCTCGGCGGATACTTATTAGGCGTGGATTGGCTTGTCTTGCTTTAGCCGTCTTTTTGATACCTTGCGCTCTTGACGCGACCGAGTTGCTGCCAGTTTCTGCGATCTGTCTCCTGTCCGTCCGCCTTGAATCAAGCCCGTCGCGACTCGATCGCCACGCTTTCCCTGCCGTTCACCTCCCTTTCAGCAACGACAGTCCGGGTCCCTTGGACAACGCGACGGCAAGATGGGTCAGACTGTGTCATGGGTCTCCAACCTGCTTTGGGCAAAGAAGGAAATCCGGATCCTGATCCTTGGGCTGGTTCGCATTCCCCCTTTCCCCCTACTCCGACGCCCCGCATGCTGAACAGCTGGCCCCGCAGGATAATGCCGGCAAGACGACACTCCTCTACAGACTCAAGGTGCGCCTTATCTGGTGTTCTTAGCTCACGTTGCGGTATCTTACACGAAGAACAGATCGGCGAAGTAGTAACAACGATACCCACGATCGGATTCAACGTCGAGTCCGTGACATACGGAAAACTCAACTTCAACGTCTGGGATTTGGGCGGGCAAACGAGCATTCGGCCATACTGGAGATGCTACTATGCGAATACGGCGGCGGTCATCTTCGTCGTCGACTCGACCGATATCGAGCGCCTGCAGACGGCAGCAGACGAGCTTGCGGCCATGCTCAACGAGGATGAGCTGAAGGATGCCGCCCTGCTGGTCTTTGCGAACAAGCAGGATCAGCCGGGTGCCAAGGGGGCTGCCGACATCTCGCAAGCTCTCCGGCTGGGCGAGCTCAGGGACAGGAACTGGAGCATCATGGCGTGCAGTGCGGTGGAGGGCTCGGGTATCAAGGAGGGAATGGACTGGCTGTCGGTGAGTCATAGCAATCCCGACCTTCAAACATGGCTATGCGATCGGCTACTAATAAAGACACAGCAAACCGTATCACAGGATTAGAGAGACGTCCAGGTTTTGAGACGCAGGACAGGGTGGTTTCTGTACATGACAAGGTTACCTCTTATATCATTCCGGCCGCTCTTGGGTATTGGGCACGGTGGCCGGTTCGCGGCGTTTCGGGGGTATCCCCTCGGCTCATGGATGACATATTATGCGAAGGCGCAGGCTGCATCAGAAGGGGGAACAGCGTTTGCGGTACATGGATACACGACTTACAACTTTTAATGCAAGGGATGTCCGGCTCTACGGGGCCGGCGTTTATGTTCATGATTTCCAGCATACTCTTTTCGAGCGTTTTCCATGAACGGCCTGATATTAGGACGGCGGGGCTTCGAACCTTATCCGGCTCCTCACAAACGCAGAATCCAAGTTCAAGACTAAGGGTATGAAGTTTGAAGCTTTGATAACCCAGGCCCATAGCTGGGCTACCTCTCAAGCGAAGAGAAAATGGACAAATTCAGCGCCAACTCGAAGCAGAGAGCTCAACGGGAACGATACCTGTTGCGCTTCGACATGAGAGGGAGGGGGGGGCCTTTTTGCTTGCTCCTCAACCATGGGCAGGTTGTGAAGACCTGGCGATGGCAACATCGGCACGCCATTTGCAGTGTGGACATAAGGCCCTTCGCTTCGCCTGTTTTGTGACACAGAGCACCTCTCCTCGTCTCTCCAGAGAAACCATTGAGTAGGACTTTTTCATCGGATCCCGCCCCTGATCGAGAACTGAAGAGTCCCTGGCTCATCAGGAACTCAGAGGTATCCCGTTGCCACCATCGGCATTTCGACGTCGTTATACAAAGATTGACAGGTTTCATTGATCGAAGGATCAGTCGAACCAATCCGCCATGTTCCATGCTGCAAGCCAAGCTGTCAGACCCAGGTGAAAATGGAATGGGCTGGCCTCTGGGACCGGGCGGGTAGCGTACCCGAGCTCCACTGTCCACTTTCAATGGTCCAGACTACCATCCATGAAACAGGGATTTCGAAGCAAGATCCGAAAAAAAGGTTGATAGTGGTCGACCTGGTTGCCAGAGTGTATGGGAACAGGATAACCACGGGTTGAACCAGGCACTTTTCCCGCTGCCAATGAGTTGGCACCTTCGCATGGCACGCTGGCTTTCCAGGATACCGAAGGCTGGAGAGTGCGAGAGGAGATGGCTGACTACCATGATGAGGACATGTCATGAAACTGTAAGCCGGGTGAGTTGAAGCCTCAAGTTGGTTTATAATAGGTTTTTGCCAACCACTGTACTTTATTTTGCCGTCACAACTTCGACATCAGCCGGTCTGGTTCGTCAATTTCCAAATGGGGGCCAAGCCGTTCCCAACGGTGCAGTTCAAACACTTGGGCTGAGAAAGGCAAGCGTGCAGGAAGAATAACTGTTCCTGGATCACAAAGTCGAAGGACGAACGAGAAGCCAATCTTTCATTAAACTTGAAACATTTCTTCCAATCCTACTTCATAGATAGGTAGGACGGCAAGGGCGGCAGTCAAGGAAAGTACATTCTTACCTTATGTTTCCTCATCCAATGAGACAATCTTATAAAGGGGTTGTGCATCTATCAAAGTGCCTGCCGACCCCGCCTAAAACTGTTGTTACTGGCAAGTGGGTCTTGGGTTTGAACATCAGTGCCCCGCGATTCTGCGTCTGAGTCAACAGTTCTGGGGAGAGACAGAGACCGACCCCGAGCAACAACACCAGCAATATGGCCCCAGCAAGCAGCAATCCGACGGGGGACCTCACCTCGGAGGTCCTCCAGGCGCTCTCCAAATCGGACCCAATTTCGTCAACCGAGACCTTTGCCGATGTCCCCTTCGAGTCGCTCAAAGCCGCTCTCGACCGCCTCGCTTCCCGGTCTATGGTCACATACGAGCAGGTTGAGCGCGAGGAGGCTTTCCTGGAACCCGAGGCCGAAGTTATCGTCAGCCATGGCAGTCACGAAGCCCGCGTCTTTGAGGCGGTGCGTCAGGCCCTCGACGGCCTCTCAATTCAGGACCTCGAGAGCAAGATCGGCGACAAGACGGTGACGAAGCTTGGTCAGGGCAAGGCTTTCAAGGAGAAGTGGATCAAGAAGGATGGTGCGAAGCTTGTTGCATTGGTATGGGTTCCCAAAGCGGTTTCTCTGAGAGCTCTAGGCGCTGACGAGTCTCGAAGGTTGAATCGATCAACGACGTGACGCGCGACCAGCTCAGGGTGATCCAGGAGACGCGGACACACGACGCCAAGATCATTGCCGACTTGAAGAAGCGCAAGCTTTTGAGGATGCAGAAGGTCATTTCCTTCAGGATAAGCAAGGGTCCCAAGTTTGCGCTGGAGATGGTGAAGGAGGAGACGGATCTCACCGCCGAGATGCTGGCATCTGGCGCTTGGAAGACGGCCACCTTCAAGCCGTACAACTTCAAGGCTTTGGGTGCGGATCAGCACGCCGGCGCCCTGCACCCCCTGAACAAGGTGCGGCACGAGTTCAGGTTTGTTACCCCGGACGATGCATGGTGCTTGCAATTGGGACTGCGCTGACCCCTGAATTCCCCCACAGGCAAATCTTCTTCGAGATGGGCTTCACGGAAATGCCTACCAACCAGTTCGTCGAGTCGGGATTTTGGGTATGTGGTCAGGGTCCTTAAACCGTGACTCAATTGCTGACTCGAGGGGGAACAGAACTTCGATACTCTCTTCGTGCCTCAGGTATGCTGCGTCAAGTGCCGTGTTCCAAGCTGCTCTGTCTTACATTCTATAGCAACATCCTGCTCGTGACCTGCAAGACACTTTCTATGTCTCAGACCCGCCAAAGGCCGGCAGGCCTGGGCCAGTGTCCGCGGACGACAAGCAGGACTACGAAGAATACTTCCAAAACGTGAGGCAAGTTCACGAAAGCGGCAAGTATGGGTCGATCGGTTACAGATACCCGTGGTCTGAGGACGAATCGCTCAGGTATGTAAAAACCAGTATCCGCTGGGGGGGGGATTGAACTGACCTCGGGCAAGACTCGTCCTGCGGACACACACAACTTCTGTCTCGGCGGCCATGCTGCAGAAATTAGCTGGTCAGCGTCAGGACGGGCGTGTTCCGCCAGCGCGGTACTTCTCTATCGACAGAGTCTTCAGGTAATGGCAAGCTCTCACCTCACCGACTCCAGTACTCACAGTTGGTTAGAAACGAGACGGTTGATGCGACTCATCTGTGCGAGTTCCATCAGGTAGAAGGCGTCATCGCCGACTACGGGCTGACACTGGGCGGCTTGATGGAGTTCATGGAGATCTTCTTCAACGCGATGGGTGTGACCGACCTGCGCTTCAAGCCGGCGTGAGTAATTCCAGTCCAGTATCCGAGACATACAGCAACTGACTGCATGTTGCAGATACAACCCTTACACAGAGCCGAGTATGGAGATCTTCTCGTACCACAAGGGGCTCAACAAGCTCATTGAGATTGGTAACTCTGGTATCTTCAGACCTGAAATGCTCGAGGTATGTGTCCACCCTAGAAGCCATTCCTCAGTGCATGCAGAGTGAGAAGCTGACATGAACGCGCAGGCCATGGGTCTGCCCAAGGACATGAGGGTGTTCGGTTTCGGTCTGAGCTTGGAGAGACCGACAATGATCAAGTACGGCATTTCGAACATTCGCGAGTTGCTCGGTCACCAAGTCGACCTCAACTTCATCCAAAAGAATCCGGCGGTGCGGCTAGACAAGAACTAGATAGACGGGTGTGGCATGGAAAAGACGCGCGTTTGAGGACACCCTGGGTAAAGTCCTACCTACCCTGCGTGACATCAATGATCATGGTCATAAGGGGATCGGTGATTGATTCGTCTTCACCTCTCACCGTATCCCAAAAAGGGACCGAGCATCGAGGTCAAGAATTGGCGCATGGCGGATGAAATCGGGGGCGTTTTGAGGCTCACTGCGACGCTGCCCAGCCGGATTCCGGCATCGCGGTGACGAGTCATCCTCAGGCAGTAAGCCGTCGCCTCGTTGCGAACCACCTCATTCCCCACAATGTAGTCCGCATGACACCGTATGTAAGTCGGACTGTGCCGTACCCCGACTAATCATGGCCTTGGAAACCCATGCAGCCCTATGGGGATCTTGGGGGTATCTCCGCTTTCTGGCAAACAAGGCGATTGGCATTGCTGGGCATGCTGCTGGAGATCTACACGTGGACACACAGAGGTGGATCGTATGGATGCAACTGCGGTGGAAGCCGGGCATAACACACACCGGCGAGTGGTCGACTCATGGAGTGTCTGAGGCAGTCATCGAGGAATGCCCAGATGGGCGAATGAGGGAATTGACAAAGTGGACGGGATAAGGCGGCCATCTTTTGCACGCATGACTCCCGTTTTCTCCCTGACCGGTTATGTCGCGGGCCCTATAAGTGAGGTAGGACTTTGGGGGCTTCCTGTCCCTTTGCGTCCTGCTGCCTGTTGGTTCTTAACTGCCCATCTCTCGACCTGCTTTTCCCTTCCTTTCCACTCCTCTTCCTCTTGCCTACCTGATCTGGGCTTACTGCTTTATCCTGCTGGATTGTGACATCCCCGTCATCCAGGCAGACCTCCTCTTCCTCCACACCTGCACTTTTCGGGCAGTCGGGTCGCACACTTACACACACTTCCTCGGTGGTGGCAGTGCAATCCACCCCCATCCAACCAACGTCCTGAATCCGTCCCTTTGGGACCCTGTCAAGGAAAGCACCTGCAATAGTACCAGTACCAGATCGGATTGGTGCGGCACGATCTCTTGCCTGCCTGATCTCGCATCGCCCCAGCTACCCGGTAGCCTCTCACCTTACTCGAGCCCATACCCGAGCTTTACCACACCTACCTCACCTACCTACTTCGATGGACGCTTCCTCCCGCGCTCCCGCTCCACCCCCGCTCGACCTTGGACCCGTCAGGGCCGCCACGAGCCCCGTCGCGGGGACGCCCCAGTCGGCAGGTAGCATGGTATGTCTTGTTTCCTTTTGTTCCCCACCTCCCTAAGCTACAACGCGAGGCTGACACCCTTCCCTGTAGACATCCGGACCCTTCTCGGGCAGCGGCTACTACTACGCCTCGCCCACGTCCACCACCTCCACGTCGTCCCCTCTGCTCTGGGGCACCAGCACCAGCACCAGCAGCAGGGTCTCGCCGGCGACTGCCGCTGACAGCATGACGCGGCCGGCCGTCATCTCGAGCAAGAAGGTGAATGCCAACAGCTACTGCGGCAGACACTCGGATGAGTTCCTGTTTGGCGGCAAGGGCCTTGGGGATCTCTGGAGGGCGGTTACTAAGAAGTAGACTGCTTGCCTTGTCGAGGATGAGGTTGCTGGTGGTGAATTTGTAGTGACGGAAGGGAGGCGCTGCAGGGCAGCTGGCTGGGATTAAGATTGAACCGGATAGAGACGGAGCGGGCTCTGTGAATTGTAATCTCGAGCTGCGGGACAGAATTTGTGGAGGATACTTGTAGCGTTAGTTTATGAGTTATGAGTTATGGGTTATGAAGCAAGCAATGGTTGCGTGAGAGAGTATCTCACGCACCAAGCAGAAGACAGTTCTTCGACTGGAACACTGTTGCGCTTAGTTTCTGTGACTTGGAAGTTGGTGCACTTGCCTCAGCAACTTTCCAGGCAATGTGCTTGAGGGGGTGTGGTTGTGACAGGAAGTCGTTCAACATCGTTTCCCAGCTCACAACTCCAAGTGTCGTCGATATTGTGCTCACTCAATGGTACACAGTCTTGTTCTGAGCTTCCAGGTTGATTCCCAAGCTGTGTGGTCCAGTGTTGAAGTCTGGTTCCTGAACGAGCTGAGCGCTGTGCGCAGTTCCCTACAACCCCTGAACCCAGGCCCGGGGTCCCCTGCCAGCGGCAAGCTCGACTGCCGCGGGCACCGACGGGACTGTGACAGGGGCCAACAAAACTCCCAAACCAGAAGGCCCGATCAACAATTTTCCAGGTGCTCTCCGAGATCTCACAACCAAAGCGCGTTTTCGAGGTCCCACGTCGCCTGCACTCGATCCCAAACCGACAGCGGCAGATAACAGCAAGATGGCCCAATCGAACGGTTTCGGCCCCAAAAAGGCCTACCTCATCCTCTACAATGCCGCGTCGGCCGTCGCCTGGGCCACCATCCTCGGCCGCGTCGCCGTGGTGCTGGGCTGGAAGGGCTCGTTCTTCGTGCCGATAGTGGTCGACAACTTTGCGCGCATCACCCAGACCTGCGCCGTCATGGAGATTCTGCACGCTCTGACCGGTACGCAACCCGTATCCCATACCATCCTCCCTCCCCATTCAGCGGAAAGCTAACGCATGTGATCCCCACTACAGGCGTCGTCCCCGCCCCCGTCTTCACGACCGTCATGCAGGTCGCCAGCCGTCTCTTCCTGATGTGGGCCATCTGCTGGCCGTTCCCGCACCTCAACGCGAGCGTCTTCTATTCGTCGATGCTGTGCGCCTGGAGCATGACCGAGGTGATCCGATACACGTCGTATGCGCTGAAGCAGGTCGAGGCCGTGCCCGGTTGGCTGAACTGGCTGCGGTACAGCGCTTTTCTGGTGCTGTACCCCGTCGGAATCAGCAGCGAGGTGGCTATGACGCTGCAGGCGCTGTTTGGGCCTGCGTCGAGCCTGGCTGTGTGGTACCCCTATGGGCTGGTGCTGGTGCTGTTGGCGTATATTCCTGGTGAGTAGGGTGAACCCCCGATGGAAGGCTTTGTAATGTACTTTTGCTGACATTCATGGTTTAGGCTCGTTCATTCTCTACACCCACATGCTGAAGCAGCGGAGGAAGTACCTCGGGGCTGGCAAGGCCGCCGAAAAGAAGACGCAGTAATGGATTCCAAGACAGAATCAGATTCTACTTTCAATGATTTCCACAGGGCAGAACTCGCCCTGTATCGGGGTGATGTATCAAACGGGTATAAAAGGGAATACATAGAACACGCCTCGGAGGCCCGTCTTTGGCGTATAATATCCAACGGCTTTGAGTCCGCCACGTTCCAAACCTCCTTGCCGTCTCATGGCCGGACCGAATCAACCGCGCTACTCTCATACCAATCATTACGCAACCAGCCAGCGACCATCTCCCTCGCATCGCTAACTAGCTGGTCCAAACCTGGGTTCTCCTTCGGCTCAAACATAGCTGCAGGTCGTCAGCACCACGGTCTAGACAGCAATGATGGTGGAATTCACTCACAAATATGCGCCCCGATCTCGTCCGTGGCCTTGTTATTCACCGCCTGCCGCCAATCCCCGGCTTGGTCCCGCTGCGGCACGACGCAAAACGTCCGCTCGCTCCCCAGCACCGTCCCGACCATGCTGACCTGCTTCGACCCGGCCGCCTGCCCCAGCCGGGTATACAGGTTCCCGAACCCGACACCGAGCTCCTGGTTGAGCCTCGCCATGCACGCAACCCGCCGCCGCAGCTCCTCCTTGCGCGCCAGACACCCGACAAACTCCAGATGCGACGTCGCCCACCCTAGTCCTTGAGTGATCTGCTCCCGGTTAAGGTACGCTGCGGCACCACCCGCGGCAACCGCGCCGACGGCACCGGCAGCCATGGCGATGGTGCCCCATCTGCCCCAGCCACCGCCCGCTGGCTTGCTCTCCTTGTCTTTGTTGACGTCTCTGCTCCCCTGCGCCGGGGGCAGCGCACCGGCGACGTTCGCTTTGGGGGCCGCGTTCGTAGCGGCCTTTGCCCCGCCCCAGAGACTCGTCAGCCCGCTGAGTTGGGCGATGGCCGTAGACGCGGCGGCGTAGTGGGTCTCTGCGCCGTGGGCGACTACTCCCGGGGAGATGCCGAGGAAAGGCGTGTCGAAGGCGAGCACGCCCTGGATGTAAGGGAACATGAGCGCGTTGGGCGGCGGGGGCATGGCGGTGGAGGACTTGGACGGGCTGTCCTCGTCGACGCTGTTGTGGATGGGCTGTTCGGAGGAGATGCGGATGGTGGTTTCGGCGGCGACGATGCCACCCATCGAGTGGCCAACTAAGACGACCCGAACGGAGGGGTCGATGGTCGGGGAGGGCGTGCCGGCGGCGACTTCAAGGTCGATGACCTTGTTGAGGAGCCAGTCGCTGAAACGAGAGACGCATTCGCCCAGGTCGCCGCGGGTCTCGTACTTGGGGTAGACTATGGCCTGTACGTCGATCTTGGGCAGCGCACCCGCGACGACCCTGCGCAGGTGCTCGACGAAGGCATTGTTCCTGCCAAAGGTCGAATCATCCCCCTGTTCCCTGTTAACTCAACAATGTCCACATGAATATTTGCTGTGGCGGACGCACCTTGAAGCCGTGGATAAAGCAGAGAAGGAGTGTCTTTTTCATCGTTTGTCCCCATCGAGGCTCCAAGAGAGAGCGGTAGAACCGGGTCTGGTGGGACCGGGGGTTGGTCAGATCAGTTCCGCTGTCAAGGCTGAAGCGAGATCTTGGTGGGGGTGGGGTGCATGAGAGGACCACCCATAGATGGTGTGTAAATTACCTGACATCAATACTCGTTGTATCAATCACATGGCTGTAGTGATTGTGGGCTTGGCATCATTCATTCTCAGATTTCTTTATCGCTCGCAATATGAATTGATCATCTTTTTTCTTGGAGGGTCATCTGCTCATTGTGCATTGACATGCCTCAACAATCATGGATTGCAGCGGGCAACCATACCTCCCGGTCCGCATGCTTTGCCCCTGCCTCTGTATTGTCTCGGATCAATAATTACACGCTGGTTAAGGTTATCAGCGTTTTCTGTAATTTTGGGAAGCCGCCCTTGCGCACGGCATGGTGGGTCTCGTCCCCACAATAATACGCGCTTACCCTCCTGGCTTCTGATCTCTGTTTGCGAGCCATCTCTTCTTTCAGCGCTCCTGATCACGCCTCTCTTCTTCATCTTGCACTCTTCATCCCCCTGCCGTCGCCATATCATGACTTGATTCCTGCGGCGGCACCGGCACTCCCATCCAAATTCATCATACCCCCTTCATTCCTTTTTCTTTTGTCTCCTCCCCCACCAACGACACTCGTTTCTCGACACTCCCTCTGGGCTTCGGGGCCTTGCTACACGCCGGTCGCGACTTTTGTTGTCCGCGCGTCACCATTCTAACACGACTCCGAGCATCGCAATTCGAGCATCGCAATTCGAAACTCGGCTCACCATTTCGCGCCCATCATGTCGGAACGGTTCTACGGCGTGACGCCTCCTATTTCGACCGCTCTGCCGTCAGAGCCCGAGAAGCGGCTGAACCAGGCGCTACACCAGGAGCTGCGCGCCCAGGGCACTTTTGAAACCCCAGCCGAGACGGAAAAGAGGGCCGAAGTCCTCCGCAAGCTAGAGAAGATCACGAACGTATTTGTGCAGAGGGCCGCGCAAGAGAAGGAGCCCAAAAACACCATCCTGATTCGCGATGCCATCGGCAGGGTGTTCACGTATGGCAGCTATCGCCTCGGCGTCTACGGACCGGGCTCCGATATGGATACGCTCGTCGTCGCCCCCAAATATGTTACGGTCGAGCAGTACTTCAAGATCTTCCCCGAAGTCCTCGTCGAGATGGCCCCGCCTGGTGCCATCACGGATTTGACTCCGGTGCCCGAGGCGTTCGTGCCCATCATCAAGTTCGAGTTCTCTGGGATCAGCATCGATCTCATTTTTTGCTCCATCCAGACGCTGAAGCAGCTGCCGGATGACAAGGACTGGAGCCTGGCCGATAACAACCTCCTCCGCGGTCTAAGCGAAAACGAAGTGCGCTCCCTGAACGGAACGAGAGTGACGGACGAAATCTTGCACCTTGTCCCTGAGCCGGCTACCTTCAAGCTCGCCCTCCGCGCCATCAAGTTGTGGGCTCAACGAAAGGCCATCTACGCCAACATCATGGGCTACCCTGGTGGTGTAGCATGGGCCATGCTCGTCGCCAGAGTTTGCCAGCTCTACCCCAAGGCGGCAAGCGCCGTGGTTGTCAACAAGTTCTTCAACATCATGCTTAAGTGGCCGTGGCCTCTCCCGGTTCTCCTCAAGGACATCGAATACGGGTCCCCGGTTACACGGGTTGCGGTGTGGAATCCCAAGGTGAGTCGACCCCGGCCCCGACGGACGCTGATGTCTCACCACAGAATAGCTCTACGCCAGTGATAGGAATCACAAGATGCCCATCATTACCCCGTCCTACCCATCCATGTGCGCCACGCACAATGTTGGCAAATCGTCCCTGGTGGTGATCCAGCAAGAGCTCGAAAGGGGAGCGCAGGTAACAGACGAGATCATGATTGGCAAACGGCCGTGGAAAGATCTGTTTACAAAGCACACCTTCTTCACTTCAGGGTTCAGGTACTACCTCACAGTTATTGCCTCTAGCAGGACCAAGAAGGCACAGAACGCGTGGTCGGGATTCGTCGAGTCAAGGGTGCGTGTGCTGGTCAACAAGCTGGAGCTGCACCCATCCATCGCACTGGCGCGCCCCTTCAACAAGGGCTACGACAGAGAGCACCGGTGCAAGGACAATGCCCAAGTCGAGGAGGTGATATCCGCGGGGAGCCTCGCCTACGTGTACAAGCCGCCCGCCGATGGGGAAGGCCAGGCCAAGCCCGAAACCAAACAGGAGGTCAAGCCGGAGCCCAAAGCGGAGGACAGCGAACTGCCCCCAGCAACCAACGTCAAACCCGAACCTGCCGAAGGCGAGGCCGATGCCAAGGTCAAACTCGAGGACATACCGGAGAAAACCGCGGAGCCCGAAGACATGGAGATCTACACCACTAACCACTACATTGGGCTGCAGCTGGTCGAGGGTGCCAAGTCGCTCGATCTGTCCACGCAGGTTAACGACTGGAAGGCCATGTGCACGTCCAACGAGCTCTATGAGGAAGGCCTCATGTTCCTGTCGATTCAGCACGTTAAGAATACAAGCCTCCCCGACGACGTCTTCGAGCCTGGCGAGGCGAAGCCGCGGCCCGTTAAGAAGAGCCTTAAGCGAGTCGCGTCCGAGGAGCCCAGTGGAAAGCAATTGCAGCCTCCGGCCAAGAGGCAGGTCCAGGGTAAGGCGCCGGCCCCCGCACAGCGACAGCAGCAGCAGCCAACCTCGACGGCGGCGGCGGCGGCGGCTGGTTAGAGACCAGGATTGGAGCAGGCCGGGTCGAGAAGCGTTGCATGGCGAGGAGTTGGGGGTAATAAAGCGAAGCGGTAAACGCCGCTGGCTTGCTTGGGCGCAATTGCGCCCGTGTTGGGCATGTGTAACTAGCTACATCTTCCTAGACTAATAGACGCTAGGTTTGGGGGCACAAGCTGCCTCATCAAGCGCCGAGCGTTCCATCTACTGTCTAGTTTCGTGATGCTTCTAAAGAGTACCGGTCTATTTGAGGCTTGGGGGGCGACAGGTAATCCCAGCGAACCCGTCCCTCCGCCACCCGCATTCTCACCAGCTCCGCCACGCGCCATGATGCATAGGCACACACGCGCCTCGGGTTTCGGCGGGTTTCGGCTCCGGGTTCCAGCGCCCGGGGAATCGGAAACTTCTAAGTTGGCGATCGAGATGGCGTTCTCGAATGCGTATCGATCGGACGACGACAGTGGGACGTCATCTTACTCCCCGCGTCTCTTTCGGCCATTGTCCGGCAACGGCACCTCGTAATCTACCCCCTTTCCCGCCTTACAACGCATCGGCTCGGCACAAGGGTCTGGTCCTGTTCCACCCGCCTCTGCTGCAGTTCCAACTGCGCAACCGCGTCAGCCGCCCATTGCTCCGCTGGGTCGGTGTGGCCCACGCGGTCTTCCAGCCGGATGTAATCCCAGTTCTCCTTTCCTCCCACCTCGTCGACCGTGTCGAGCTCCGACATGCCAAACGAGGTCTCCGCCCGTCTTCGGCCCTTTGGCCCGGACCCGACGGTTACTGGCGCCTTATGTGGCGCCGCGTTTGGCGTGCTGTCGCCGAGGGCTCTCACGCCGAATATCTTCTTGACGAGGGGGTAGAGACAGGGGATACAGGCACCAATGACGACGCAGGTGCCCTCGACGCTTATGGAGTGAGGGCGTTAGAAGGGTTCCGGCAAGTTAAAGGGATAGGTGCAGGGGCAGGGGCAGGGGCAGGAGAAACTGCCTGCACAACTCACGCTGTCCAAAGCACCATGTTGACCAGGTCATACGTGAAATCTACCGGGTGAAGGTCGGGAACGCTGAGCTGGTAGGTTTTGTACACTGCAATGGCTCCGGCACTGATCAGGCTGGTCAATACAATCATGATTTTCAGCTATCACTCCTCCCGCGAGCAGCTCACCAGTATCCGAAGCCGAGTGCGAAGGACAAGGCCACCTTCTTTTTCCAGTTCAGCATCAGCCGGCACATGACGATGGTCGGGTAGATGGCAAGGTAAAAGTCGAACAGCGCCGACAAAGAGCCAAAGCCGATCGAGTAGTAGAGATCAATCCTGCGGTCCCAACACACGCCCTTGGCCCCTCCCCACTGCGCTGCCGCCGGCGTGCATTGCGCGAGGTTGAGCACGAGATTGCCAACCAGCATTGCCGCAAACGCCAGCGAGACGATCCAAAGGACAATTATGTGGCGTCGCCCAGGGTGGAGGATCTTGACGAGGAGGATGACCACGGCAAACTTGGGTGCAGCGAACAGTACTATCCCAGGCTCGAACGACAGGAGCAAATACTTCATTGCCGGGCGGAGATCATCAGGTGGAAGCACGGCGCTGTGTCTGCCAAAGCCGTACGATACAGAAACGGCCGTAAGCGCGAGGTATGTGAGGCCCACGAGCTGGTAAACCCACAGGTTAGCCTTTTGTTACCACCAAGAGTAGCAGATATCTGGTCTCAGGGGGCACCACCGACAATGCAAAACACGACGATGTAATCGTCGATCCCGAGCCGCCCTAGCGAGATGATGCGGCAGTAGACCCGGGCAACCACAAAGAGCAAGGCGAGGCCGATCAGGGCGCCCATGACGCCTAGTGTCACCGGTCTCTTATCTTCCTGTGCCCAGCCCGGGTACGGCTCGACAAGAGCCGGGGGCGTCGACGCGTCTTCCGGGAGTCGCATGGGGACCACCATCGACCGAGCATGGCCAATTCCAAGCAACAAAAACAGTGTATATATCAAGCGAATATCAAGATCGAGTAGGGACGGGAGCCGCATGCTGCCACAACAATGGGCCAACACTCAGCTCCTGGACGGTGCTCATCTTTGCGATGCGGAAGAATAGCCCGGTGGTGTAGAATGCTTGACTTGAGTTTCGCGTGACTGGCTACCCTTAGGTTCAGGACACGGGCTCGGGAGGGGTGAGAAGTCTAGACCAAGTGGCCACGATGACAGCACCATGAGTCCATGGCCAAGCACCGTGAGGCGCACGGCTCTCCGTCCGAAGCCTCGCCGGACCTGGCTCCCTAGGAAACACGGGGTACCCTGTTCTTCCCAGTCTTGAAAACGAGACGGTCAACTCCGGAAGAAAGCGGGATCAAATGTGCCTTGCGTAAGCTTCATGCTAGAAGCATCGATCTCGTCGCTGTTCCAGATTCCCTTGGACACCGGCATCACTCCACCATCGTTTATCAATCTCCCCAACATGATGGACCCCTTAATCATCCTCTCCGTCATCGCTGCCGCTGGACCATCCCTCATGATACTCATCTGCCATTTCCATCAGCTCGTTGCCGAGCGTTTCGCGGTCTTCTATGCCGAAAGACCTGATTACTGTCGACCGGAGAGACTTGAGTTTGCTGAACACCGAGGAGTCAGTTGACAAAATGCTCGTGATATTCAGAGCTCCTGTTAATTCCTCATCATCGTCGCCTCGGAAAATCTCAGGGAAGCTGTCCAGGAGGGGGAACTGCAGGGGCGAATTGTAACTGTGTCTTGGTCAGCGAATTTGAGAGGAAGATGGTTCTGTTACCATGCCGCAACGTACCTCTTCGTTACCGGCTCGTAAGAACTCCGTCGCACCCGGCGTCCTGCTTCATCCATCTCGACGGGCTCGCTCTGCTCGTCTCCATAGCCTCGAGATGCAACGAGCTGGCTAAACACGCGCGGCTTGTCGAATCCATTGGACCGTGAATAGGACTCGAGTTGATCCGACGGCGTAAACCGGAGATCAAGCTGCACGCCCTCCGAGAGCTCTTCTTCAGTTAATTTCCTCTGTCTGACGTCCTTCTGGCCCTCCTCGGCTTGCGGTGGAACAAAGCTCATCTGCAACCCCGCAACGCTCTGCTTGCCCATGGTGTTCAACACATCGGCCATCCCCCCCAGAGTCTCCCTCTTGAGCGGATCCTTCAACCGCGAGGGCAGCATGGCACTCTCCACCGCAGCAGCCAGCAGCGCCGAGGTATGCCACTGCGAGGCCGCATCGAGTCTAACCCTCCCCGCCAGCCTCTCAGGCACTGCCAAGGGCACGATAATCGACGCCTGCTTGTACGCCTCGGTAAGTGCCCTGGCCTTGTTGGCCAGCCTCAGCAACCTTTTCTCCTAAAACCCCCAAATCAGCACCTTCACTCTTCCCTTCAAAGACCAAAAAACCTACCCGCGCAACACCCCCCATCCCCCCCTGCAGGCC
>Ga0247824_10000147_pt1 | contig 29608 bp, 43 predicted proteins | sample 13C_PalmiticAcid_FD_194412 | JGI IMG/M metagenome (GOLD analysis project Ga0247824, IMG submission 194412) | Soil microbial communities from agricultural site in Penn Yan, New York, United States - 13C_PalmiticAcid_Day48 | ecosystem: Environmental > Terrestrial > Soil > Agricultural land...
GTCGATCTCAACGCCCCGCCAGTCATTCTGAGCGCTGAGATCGACCTCATCCGGCAATCCTTGGCCGCGCTCGATGTCATTTATGGCGACCGAGAGGCTCGCGATGAAGTGGTGCGCCTGTCCACCCATCTCCCCACCCCTGAAGCGGGAGAGCGGTGATGGCGGCGTGGGAAGCCCCCGGCGCAAGCGACGAGTGGTACACTCCGCCCGAGGTGTTTGCAGCCTTGCGCTGTTCGTTCGATCTCGATGTGGCCCATCCGGCGCGTGGCACAACCTATGTGCCCGCCGCACGGATCTACAGCGACCGCGGGCTTGAGCGCGAATGGGAGGGCTTTGTCTGGATGAACGCGCCGTTCGGCGGACGCGGCGCGCTGGCCCCCTGGCTCGACAAGTTCTTTGCTCACGGCAACGGCATTGCCCTCACGCCAGATCGAACATCTGCGCCGTGGTTTCAGGCTGCGTGGCTTCGGGCAGATGCAGTTCTTTTTACCTGCGACAAGATCAAGTTCGTCCGCGCCGATGGCAGTCGCGGCCTGTTCGATTAGGAGCCGCAGCATGATCCCCACCCCCACCCCCACCAAGGAAATCCCCATGGCGGACGCGGCCAACCACGTCGAAGTCGTCGGCACCACCTTCCCCGGCGGCGCACCCGACGCTGAAGTCCATGCTCTGATGCAGGAGCTATCCGACCTGCAAACGTGGGCCGTCATGCTGGCAACACGCGGCCTACCAAAATCGCGAGAGGCGATGGACGTGGTCCAGCGAACCCGCGTGCTGATTGTCGAGCGCCTCTATCCCGGCGCCAAGCGCAAGGACCAGCCTGATGCAAGATGATGTTGAACGCATCGTGCGGAAATACCGCGTCGAAGTCACACAGACGATCGAAGTAGCGCTCGATCCGGCGAAGTTCGACGACGCCTTCATGGCCGAGTTCCGCGACAGCTTCTACGACTTCGACACGATCGAAGAGCATGCCGAGCATATCGCGCAGATGCAGGCGCGCGGCGTGATCGATGTCTCATACCAAAGCGGCGAGTTCGTCGAAGGCTACGGCGATCACCGGGACATGGGCATCAACGCCCGCTGCGTCGATGTGGAACTCTCGCGCGCCCTCCTTTCCTCAACCCAAGGAGAATAGTTGTGCAGGAGCGCGACGACGACCCCGATCCCTACTGGGACTACGAGGAAAGCGAGTGCTGGAACTGCCACGGTGAAGGCGTCGTCTATGGCTGCTCCTGGGACTGGCAGTGCGACACCTACGACGAAGGCGAAGGCAACTGCCTGTGTAGCCGCCGCTGCAACGTTTGCCACCCGAGCAAGCCCGACCCGGCGCTCCAAGCGGCTCTAGCCGCAGCGCTTGCCGCCCCTCCCCCATCTCCAACCCCCGGTGACGACAATGGATAAGACAGAACTGCTGGAACTGGCAGATCGCGTTGAGCGGGCGGCGGGGCCGGATCGTGAGCTGGACGCGGAGATCGCGCTGGTCTGCGGCATTGTGCGCGAGCGCGACGGCGACTCCTTCTACGGACATCGGGATTATTCGGTGATGGTCCTTGAGCGAGGTTATTACGACTTCGACGGAAGCGCACCGGAGCTACCCGCCTACACCGCCTCCATCGACGCAGCGATGACTCTGGTGCCGGAAGGCCTGTTCGAGAAAGTTGCAACCGGCACCGGCACGAAGCGCGCGTTTGCTCAGCTGATTTGGTTGCGACGTCGGCGGGGGAAGTGGGGAGGCGGGCAGCTGTTCCGCCCTGCCTCAATCTACACCAACGCATCCACCCCCGCCCTCGCCCTCTGCGCTGCTGCACTGAAAGCCCGCGCATCCCTTTCCACTTCTGAGGAGGGGTGAGCGATGGGCCTGCGCCATAACCCTATCGCTGCGATCTGCGGGCTGGCGATGGCGATGGCCCACTCGGGCGACGCGCCAAAGCGTGACCGCACATGCCGATATCGGACGCCAGCCGGCCCACCACATCCCACATCGCGACAGCAGCGCCGCGCACTGTTCCGGCAAGCGAGCGCGGCTCTAGCGCGCCTTTCCGCCCCCAATCCAAAGGATCAACCCCAATGAGCAATGAACAGGTAACGGTGACGCAGGCGGATCGGGACGCAGCTGAAGCGCTCCTCTACGGCTCACGCAATATCTCGCTGGACGAATGCTACCAAGCCTTCGCCCGCCACCGCCTCTCAACACAACCCCCCTCGTCCGACATAGAGGCAGAGAGGGATAGGCTGCGCGAGGCGTTGATTGAGTGCGGCCGAGCCGCGGGTGCCTTCCTTGCTGACAATGTGAGCACGGAGTTCCTGATGCTCGTGCCGGCGGAGGTTCATGCTCGCATCGGCCAGCTTGCCGACGCGTGTGCACCAGATGACGGCCCAGCCCTGAAGGAGACGCCCAATGTCGGGTGAGCGAATCTGCGCGAAATGCGAACTTCCGAAGGACGCCTGCGCCTGTGCCGACGCCAAGGCTTACGACCGTTGGTGGGCCACCGAGCAAGGCCGCATCGCACGCCAAAAGGACCATCCCCATGACCCCCAATAACCCCACACCGGGAGACGAGCTGGTGGAGCGGCTGGAGAGGGTCGCCGGACGCAGCATCGGCTTCCGGCACGCCACCGATCCCGATGACCGCCTGATGATCCGGCGCGGCGACGTGCAGGCCGCTGTTCTCGCCCTCCGCACCCGTGATGAAGCAGCCCGATCATCCACAACGGGGGAGGTGGAGCGAGCAGTTCGCGATGTTGGAAGCAAGACGATCGGTCTGGACGCAGCGTGTGAAATCGCTCGCGACGCCCTTCAAGCCAAGGACCACTCCCATGTCGGGTGAGCATGCGCCCAGCTTCGAGGCTCTATTCGTTGAGAGTGTTGACCTCGCATTGCAGGGCGACGGCGGACGTGGGGCGTTGTTCGACGGAAGCACGCGCCTGCCGGATACCGAGGTATGCAAGACCATCTTCAGTTTCGTCGTGTGCATGGGCGCGGTGGTCGCTGGTCGGCGCGGCGGAAAGACCAGCGACCATCTCAGAGAGTGCGCTGATTTCATGGTCGAGGTGGTTGGCAAGCGCCTTAGTGTTGCCGACCCTTTGCCACCCGAGTTCGACTGGACTGTTGGCGCGGCTCGTGAAGCCGCCGACGCCATGATGGAGTACGACCATGAATAGAGAAGAGCTGATCGCGCGGGTCGTTTGCCGAGCACCGGAATTCGTGGTGCAGGGCGGCTTTCTCAGCCTCCCCTCGCAGCCTAAGCCGCGAGGTTTTCACGATGCGTGAGCATCGCTCCAGTCTGCGCTTCGACGGGGCCGTAACCGGCGCCCTCCACGCCCGCCGGGCTTCGGCGGAGAATATTGATCGCAGCGTTCGTATCCGCATGGGCGGCGTGTCCGCACTCGACGCATTGAAAGACCGCTTGGCTCTTGCGGCTCTCGGCGTTGACGGACCCGCATTCCGAACAGGTCTGCGACGTATAGGCGGGGTTGACGTAATACAGCGTGCCGCCCCGCTCGACGAGCTTGTATTCGAGCATGCTGGCGAAGATAGACCAGCCTTGCTCAAGGATGGAGCGGTTGAGACCGCGCTTCTTCGCCCCTCCACCGCTGCGCGTCATACTGGCGACGTTGAGCTTTTCGATTGCAACCTGACCGAATTGGCGCGCGATATCGGTCGAGCGCTCGTGCAGCCAGTGAGTGCGCGTCGCGCCTGCCCGACGATGAAGCTCGGCGACAAGGAGGCGCTGCTTCAGCCGGCGCCGCGACCCCTTCTTTCTCCGGCACAAGACCCGCTGCCCTCGGCGCCTAGCCGCATCGGTCTTTCTGATCGACGCGGGAATAGAATAGCGCTCCCCATTCGACAGCGTGATGGTGTTCGCCACCCCTCGATCGACACCGACTTCAAGCGGCATCGGCGCGTCAATTGCGTCGTGCTCATAAGAGAACGACGCGAACCACTTTTCGCCAGCCTGGCGCACCGACACGCTTATTGCCTGCTCCGGGATCGCTCGCGTGAGCCTCAGTCTCATCTCGCCGATCTTGGGCAAGCGCAACGCCGCCCACCTTCGGTTGAGCCTGCGCGTAGGGCATTCGCGACCCTGAACCCGGAAGGTTCGATTCCTGTCGGCCGTTCGGAAGCCTGGAAATCCCGCCCCGCGCCAAAACGCCGCGTAGGCTCTTTCAAGATCACGCAAAGCGCTTTCGCAAACAGAACGCGGAACAGCGGCAAGCCAGTCCGTGGATGCGCGAAGTTCGGAAACCTCGCGGCTTTGCGAAGACCAAGAGATCGGACGGCCAGTGGCCGCTTTGAACTGTCGCCACCAATCTCGACGCTGCTCCAGCGCGAGGTTGTAAATGAAGCGCGCTGCCCCGGCGAACTGGCGCATTTGCGCTTCCTGCGCGAACGAAGGGTAAATCCGGAAAACTCGGGAGCGGTTCACCCTGATTTTATAGGAGGAATCGGCCATGAAAGCCACTGATATCGCCAAGCCCACCACCCATGAGAGAGCGAAAGCGCTGGAGGAAGCGGCGCGGGTGGCGGACCACTACGCGCAGTGCGATCGGGATCACGGCTTTCCGAGTGACCGAGCCGAGGAAATCGCAGCAGCTATCCGCGCCTATCAGCATCCCCGACAGAGGTGGTGGAGGAATGATCGGCGGACTGGTATCCCTAACGTGGAGGAGTTGAGCGATGAATGACGACGAAATCTACATGCTTTGCAAGCGCATCACCACATGGGATCAGGCCGAACTGGACCGCCTCGTTGGTCGCCCTGCCGTTGAATACGCAAAGGCGCATGAACGCGACGTGCGGCGGCTGGCCCGAGAGATGTGGGCAGTCTTCCCGCTCGGCCCGCGTTGGTGGCGCATCAATCATGCGTTGAAGAACGTGTTCGCCAAAAACAATGCCATTCGCGCCCGCGCCGCCCAAATCGGGAAAGACCGCGAGTCAGGCAGGATCGTGGAGCACTTCGGTCGGCTCGTATATGCAGATCAGTTTGACCATCCGACGCTGACCGGCGCCCCTTCTCCATGTCCCTGAGGAGTTGAGCATGACCGATATCGGCCCTTCCCTCTCCAAGCTGCGCCGGGACTGGCAGGAATCAGGTGAGGTCGTTGCACCTCAGGGCATGATCTCCAGACGCATCCTGAACGCCATGGCCGATAAGCTGGCAGAAGGTGAGCAGCTGGTTGTGACGCGGATCGATGCGAGAACGCTCAGGATAACCCTGTCTCATACTGGACGGGGTGAGTAGGCCAAAACGGCGCGGACCTCGAAAGCATCCGCGCCGCTATCCTACGAGGCCTGCCCGCAGGGAGAATTACTGACCGCCTACGGTCATTGGATAGGGTACTGCGGCGGGGGCTACATTCGGAGTTTCACCGACCCGGCCCGTTTTTCAGAACCGTTCTTCTCGGGTCACCGCCCGCCGCAGCGAAGCGGAACCTACACCGCCCACTATAGAACGGTTCGCTCCCGCTCCTCCTTCATGCCATCCCGATTGACATTTGTCGAGTCGATAGTGTACCCGCAGCTATATGACCTGCGGCCTACGAACACGAACGACGCTCAGGCGAAGAGCCTGAATTTCTCGCGCGTCCGTAGCTCAGCTGGATAGAGCATCCGTCTTCTATACGGTTTGTCGTAGGTTCGAATCCTACCGGGCGCGCCAAGCTGGCCTCGTTCAATGGTAGGACGCCCCCTTTGTACGGCGGAAATGCGGGTTCGATTCCTGCGGCTAGCTCCACCTAACCCTTCAAGATCCACCGCCTCACATCCTCCTCAGTCCACAACGGACGAAATACCCCTGCCTCATAGAAGAAGCGATTCCACCCGTGGCATCCCTTGGTGAGCTTGCACCGGCACCGGCGCCCCACCAGCGAGTAATCCTCACCCCTGATCTTCGCCAACCGTCTCAGGTCATCCCTGCCCAGCTCCTTCCATGCCGAGCAATGCGTACACATCACCCTTATCGGGGAGTTCTCTCTGATCGATGCCCCTAGTGTCCTTGCTCTGTTGGGAATCGGGGCGGCCATGGGCGGAACATAGTTGGTACATCGGGCAGGAGTCTAGCGCTCCGGGTTAAGCGTCAACGCCCATTTGCGGGCTTCGTCGGCGTAGACGACGGCACCGGTGCAGGCGCGCACGTCGTCGGCTGTAACCATGACGGACGCGGCGGGCACTCCCTCAGGAACGCCGGGACGCTGATCACTGGCGGCGGGAGCGGTTCCGCTGGACGGACACTGAGCGGCTTGGGGCCGCACCCGGTTGCGAGCAATGTACTGCTCAGCAGCATCGGTAGCGCTAGCCAGCGCAGCGGCGTGGAGGTCTTCGGCTTCATCTGCGTTTCTCCGGTATCGATCCTCTAGATCGCGGCGCTGTCGTTCGGCTTTGACCGTGGCCACCTCCTGAGCGAAGGCGTAGTCGGCCTTGGTCTTTGCGTGAGCGGCCTTCTCGCGCTCTAGGGTGCCTCTGGTGAGCGTCAGGGCGACCGACAGGCCCAGAACCACCACGGCCCCTAGAATGAGCTTCCAGTGACGCCAGAGGAGCGACAGGGCGGCTTCGGCGATCATGTCTTCGGCCCCTCTTGCTGAAGCTTCCACATCACGCCAACGAGCGTCCCGAGAACACCGACCAACCCCGTGACAGTCTTGTCGGAAACAGAAATCAGGCTGTCTGGAACGGTCTTGCCCATGATCCCGGTGACGATGACGGGGGCGAGGCTCACGACGACGATCGCCACGATTAGCGCCATGAAGGCGATGAGTTGGACGCGGGTCAGGTGGACGGTCATGCCTTCACCTCCCCGTTGGTGAAGCGCTCCACCGCGGCGAAGTCGGAGCGGTACAGCGCTGCCTCTGCGTTGCGGCGGCGGACCAGCCCGTTCAATATGCGGCCACCAGCCTTGTTCCACATCTGGAAGGCCTTGGCGACCTCGGAACCATCCGCACCCACGCGGTGGCGACGCAGCACTGACGAACCGGCGAAGCCTTTCATGCCGATGTTGTACGCCAGCGCGACCATGGCCCCGAATTGCGCCGGAGACGTGGGCGCGTTGCCGAGCAGGTTGCGGACAGGCCCGGCGAAGTCTCGCTCGACGATGGTCTCGAACATGTCGTCGGCCTGCTCCTGCGTAAGCCTGTCTCCCATCGAGACGCGGCGGCCATCCGGATAATAGGTCATGCCCCATCCGATGGTCGGAACGCCTACCGCATCCCTGTATGCAGTGAGACGGCACTGTTCGAAGTGATGGATGACCGCCAGCGCCTTGGGGCCTACCTTAAGGGTGCTGTTGCTCATCCCTCACCTCGCTTGATTTGATCGACCTCTGCGCGGACCTCTGACAAACCCGCCTGCGTCTGCTGACGCATCTCGCCCAGCTCGTTCGCAGGAATCCGCGTCTGTTGGTCCACGCGCTGCAAGAACCGCTCCCTCAACAGGCGGATCAGCCGGTCGCTGGACACCGCCAGAAACGCCGCCATGACCGCTTGCAAATGAGGCTCAGCCCCAAGCTTCGCCCCGACATAGGCCGCTATCAGGATGATCATCGGGAGCAGAAGAAGATCACTCGCGACCTCTCCCCAAGTGAGCTTGCGCCCCTCCCCCATCGACAGCTTGTATTTGGCCGCCGTCCCGGCCCCGACCCCCAGCACGACTGCGCCGTACTTGGCCACCAGCCCTTCGACATACGGACTCATTGCGCGTGCCCCATTCATGCCGCCCTCATTCGGAAGAATTTGCCATTGGCATCGTTCATCCACCGGCGGATCGAGGCACGCCGCGCCTCGCTATCAACGCCCAGATGGAGCAGGAACAGTTGCACCGTGACGATGCAGAATACGGCCCACCAACCATAGTAGGGATCGGCGAGCTTCAGGAGGCGCAGCGCATCGACGAACAGCAGAGGGGGAAAGAGCCAGAGCGCCGCCTTACAGAGCCGCGAGCGCATCACGGGGAAGCACAGCGCGATCATGAAAGCCGCCCCGTGCCACAGGAAGTTCACGACTACCTCTGCCACCCCGAAGTCGCGGATCAGCACCGCCGCCGCGTAGCAGCCGACATAGGCAGCCGCGAACCGGTGGAACGGAGCCACCGTCAGCGCGGTGACAATCATCCACAGCTTCAGGATGGCGACAGGGTCCACTATCCGTCCTTCTTGGGGACGCTCGGCGTGGGCGTTGGTGTCGGAGTGGGCGATGGAGCCGGAGGCGGCGGATCGGTCTGCCCGTCCATCACCGGCTCAAGATACTCGCAAGGATCCAGCATTGATGTTCTCCTTCAGGCTGCTTCAACAAGGGTGCCGAGATTGAATCCGATGGTTGCGGCTACGGATCGAACCGCGGGCAGCGCAACAGAGGCCATCGCCTGAATACCGGCGTCGTTCGGGTGGATGTTGTCGGAGGTGAGGCCGACGCCGATCTGCATCTGGCCATCGCCATCGGGGACGCCCCTCATCACCTCGTCCATGTCCGCTACGGTGACCCCGTTTCCTGCGTAGGTCTCTCGCCAGTCATCTTGGTTGTAGTTGTGACGCTTCACATCGCTCGACCCGTAGTCCTTGTTCGCCGGGTTGGTCGGAATGATCGTCCACCCGATTGGCATCGATCCAGCCGATTTGATCTGCTTCATCGCATCGCGCATCAGCACGAATTGCTGCGCCACCTCAGAGTCCAGAATTGGCGTAGAGAAGCTGTTCGGCGTAGCGTTAGGGCAGAATACTACCGAAGGGACTGTCAGCCCGTAGGCTTCGCAGAAAGCAAGGTAATCGATCCACTGATAGCCGATCGCTTCCGCGCTCGCGCCGGTCCAACCGATGTTGGCGCAATCCACCGTGAGGAACGGGCTTTGCATATCGAGCGCGGTTTCGAACGCCCAGCTTGCACCGGGATAAGTCGTGCCCAACGCGACGCACTCCGTGATGCTGTCGCCAATCGCGCCAATGGTCAGAACCTCTCCCGATACCAGCTCGTACTGGAGGCCGATGATCGGGGTGTTGCTGATGTTCGTCGTCGAGGTGAAGCTCGCCGGTGTGGTGACACAATCATCGGCGTCGTAGCGGGAAATCCACGGACGATCCGGATGCGTCGCCCACACCGTGCGGTCGATATCGTTCGGCGCGTTGCCGAGCATACGAATATTGACCTCATCCGGAAGGTACGCAGCCACGGCAATCAGTGGCAATTTGGTAGCGTCATCCGTGCGCTCGACCGATGCGACATTGACCCAGTCGGACGCGATGTAGGAGCGGCGGTTGTTGTTCGGATAGGCCGGAATAACCGCGGCTTCGGCCCCGCCGAATGTGAGCGGCGTCCAGTCGCCGTTCGGGATCGAGGACACCCCGGCGAGCGTAGCCACCGGAGCAATTGCCGCACGGGCAACGTTGACCGCATCTGCATCGGACAACGCGAAAATTGCGCGCATCCGGAGAACCGGTGCTGGCAACGTGAAGACAGTTCGGAACGTGCCCCCGTTGTCGCCCGAGTTGTTGTCGAAATCGTACTCCGTCATGCCCGTAAAGAGCATGGTTCCAACGGACCTCACCGGGGCCGTAAGCGGCGCGCCAGTAGCAACCGCATCTCGAACGGCCTGCTTCCAACCGACTGTATCGAGAACAGGCTTCCTTAGGAGCCCCGCAGTCTCGTAGGTTCCGTTCGTGGCATTGAGAACATCGGCGGAGCCAGCGGCAACCCAGCCGCCCAGATAGACGCCAGAATCGCCCTGAGGATCCGTCACGAACTCCGAGTTGCCCGAACGCGGCTCAGCCTCGCTCAGCAGTGAAACCAGCGTCGCGTTCGTTCCCTCGCCATCGTCGTCACGGCTGACCGCCAGATAGAAGCGATTACCGGCACCGGGAACATTATTGTCGAACTGGCTAATGTAGTAGAATTTGCTCAGGTCGACGCCGGGGCCGAACAGGAATGGCTCTCGGATTCGATCCAGATCTGCGTCATGCCCACTGGGAAAGGCCAGGAGGTCGCCAGCAATCGCAACAACCGCATCCTCCGACGCCTGTGCGTTCGCAGCGGCTTCGGTAGCCGCGGCAACCAGCGGACCCAAAGCTGCGGCTCCCTCGATCTCGACCGTAACCGCTTGGTCCAGAACAGTAGCCGTTAGCGTGCCGCCCGAACCGGGGCCACCCGCTGCGCCTCCGACAACGAACTTGCCTTCCAGCAATCGATATTCGGTGTCTGCGCCGCCCGTTTGGACGGTCAGGTACCATACCCATTCGAGATCATCGCCGACTTCAGAAGCGGCGGGAATGGCCTCCATGGCAGACTTGGCGATGGCCACCGTGAGATTGCTGACCGGCGCACCCTCGTAGGTTCCGACGCTATCGAGCGTGACGACAGGCTCTATTTCAGGGTCAGCAGGATCATTGTCCCAATTCTGAAGAACGACGGCTCCCAGAGTTGCCCCTGTCAGATCGATGCCGCGGATAGCGATTGCCAGATTGAACGCATGAGTCCGCACGCCCCGAACCGGAGCGCTGCCAGTTTTAATCATTCGGGATCACTCCAATGACTTGAAGAATATTGGGTCGCCGCAATCAGCGGATAAGTGGGCCTACGATGCCTCGTAGTGGCCGTTGACGATCAGGACGTACCCGTCCCCACCGGGGTAGCTTGCGTCGTAGAATGACACGTACATTGTCGTGCTGTTGTTCATGAGTTCGCCGTTCAGCGACTTCCCGGTCACTCCGACCTCACGCCCAACCGCAGCCTGCGAGAATGTTGAATCCACGTTTCTCGTGCCGAATGGCAGCGAGCATACGATTGCCGCAGCTCCGGTTCCGTTGGTCGTGATTGTGATCTTGACTTGGAAGTGAACGAGCCTCCCGATCTTGAGGTAGCGCCCCGCGGCTGCGGCGGAGGTCAGCGATCCGGATAATGCACTGATCGTTGGGGTGTAAGTCGTCCAAGCGTCCGACAAGTCGCCCCCGGTTCCGCCTTGCGCGACACTGAGGGGCGTCGTCAGCCCAGCCAGCGAAGTAATGTCGCTGTTCGCTCCTGAAGATGCCGCGCCCAGTGTCCCTCGCGCCGTCGCTGCATTGCCATCGTCAAGCAACGTGCGGATATAGCTGGTCAGCGTTGTTTGGGCCGCAGTGCCACTACCGGTCCAATAGGTGATCTCATCCGCTGCGGTCGTCAGGCCGGCGATGGCCGTTAGGTTGGCCGGCTTGCCGGTGATATCGCTCCACCCCACGACCGAGGCGGAATAGTCCAGGTCGTTCCACGCGGTTACACCGTCGCCATACTTGACCCTCAGGGTATCGGTCTCAAGCCCCGGCTCGGCTACGGCAAGCGTCGGGTTGTTCGCTGTCCAGTTCGCCGCCGTGTCTCTACGGAGGCGAAACTTGACGATCATTCCTCCACCTCGGTCGTACTGTCACCACCGTCGAAGTCGTCCGAAGGCAGTCTCGGCGCGACAACACTGTCCAGCTCTTCAGTCGATGGAATGGTAATCGGGTCAGGGGCCGCACCGTTTGCAGCCAAAGCCGCGGCGTGTTTTGCCGCAGTCTCGCCCATGAGCGTGAACGTCCACGTCATCGTGACCGGATCCACTTCCCGCTTGAGCACAACCACCTCAGCGCCACTCAGGCCGAACTCGTCCACAAGGTCGTCGGATAGTGTCAGAAGGTCGCCCCCTTTATACCCACGCAGGCGAGGCCCAAGCGGCAAGACAATCGGGCCCGCCTCGCGAGCATCATACAGCCGATATGCAGCGAGCTGCGCCGCTTGGTCGAAGTCGGTGACCAGATCGAAGGCGATCTCCTGTCGTTTCACCTCTCCATCTTCGGCCACCCAATCGGGTACGGTCAGCTCGATCGACGATTGTTGCAGTTGCCATTTGTGCGCCGGAGAGACGCACTTCGGGATGGCCGTGTTGACGCGATCCCGCCATGGTAGGCTGCCCGCGACCGTGATCGCGCCTTCCTTGATGTCATCTCGCGTGATCGTGTCGAGTGAGATACGCGGCGCCGTGATCTTCAGCCCCAGCTTGCCGCCCTTAAAGCAAGGCTCGGCTCCGCCTGCTTCCAGTATCCTCTTGATGTTAGCCCACTTGTCGCCGGGCTCCCAGATGATGCCGTTGCAGGTCCAGGCATTGGCTTCGCAGACATTGGCAAGCTCAACGAAATCCTCGACTTGGATCCCAGCAAAGGGGATGCCGATCCCGAAAACTAGGCGATACTCGCTATCTCCGTCGGAAGTATCGCGTTCCCATGCGCCCAAGGCATAATTCAATGCAAGAAGACCGGGATTGTCGGTCCATTCCCAAGTTTCAGAGGCAGTGTCGAAGGACGCTTTATCCGCCCTGGGATCCGCCCATCTCTGACTTCCGTCGCCACCGGGATAGGTGTCATCGGATCGAGGGTCATACTGCTTGACACCTTTTCCCGCGATGCCAAGCTGTGGCGCGCCTGAGGCGTACTTGCCGTTCTTGCTGTCCCATTTCAGCGACCAGCCGACCGCCGCTTTTCCAGAGAGCTTATAGGCAGTTCCCCAATCCGGCGGCGTTGCCGGGGTCGTCCAGTGTGCTGGCGTCTTCAGCGCGGATGTTTCTGGCTTCAGACCGAGCTGCGGATAGAGATGTAGAATTTCGCTGAAGTAGCCGGTTGCCGCTCGAACCCCGTCTACTCCGGGCGCGCTTAGGGTCAATGGCTGGAAGTCGGCGTAGAAGGTATCGATCGATTCAATCGGGCCGCCCGCCGAGTAGACCGTCGCCATGAACAGCCATGTATTCGGCACATCGTTCACGGTTGGTCCGTAGCCGACCTGATGTACGATATTTCCGCCGCTATAGGTCGTCCCGAGCATCATCGGCGTCGGCATGTCTGCGCCAATCTGGATATCGGCTACCGACCCTCGATAGTTCGGCGGCTTCTTCGCAGTCAGCTGCGCGCCGATATTTGCTACGGCCGCTACACTACTGGCGATTAGCGTCACCGGGTTAACTGGACCGAGCGCGATAGCCGAGACCGCCGCGACGATGCCCGCGACCTTCCCTACCGCTTTGAACACCCCGGACATCTAGCGGCCCACCGCCCAAGCAGCGACGATCTCGGCCTTGGTGACCTCGATTGGCCACATCCGGCTCATATCGCTTTCATGCCACCCAAGGACTTTCTGCCCGCCAGCAGCAATGACCAGCGCATTGAAGGGGGCAAGTCCGGGGAGCATTGCGATGTCCCCCACAATCATCTTCGCGGACGGAATTCTCGGGAAATACCAGTCGAGAAGCTCTTCCAGACTGTTGTGCCCCGTTGACTTGAGAGCCTTCACCGCCCCGGCATAGGTCGAGAACTTCGGGACGGCTCTGGTTCTCACGCCCATCGCCTTCGCCTGCGCCTTGGCCAGATGGATACAGTTGCCCCGTGTTCCCCACGCGAACGGCTTGTCCCTGAAGCGCTCAATCACATCGGTTGTGCGATCTGCGCGCTCCTTCAAGTTCATCAGGGCATATCCATCGGTTTGAAGTTCTGCTGAGTTCCGTCGCCGCCACCCGCGCCGCCACCGCCGCCCGAAGTCGATCCTCTGGGTGCGGAGGCTGCGCCCCATGCGACGGAGCGGCTGACCCCGCTCGCGTTCACCAGCCCCTTTTCTCCGGGCCAGACCTGCTCATGGAAGGATGGAGACAGGCTATTGCCCTGATTGACCAGAAACAGGCGCTCGGAACTCGAAACGCATGCAAGTTCAAGCTGGCGAGAATTGTCCTCGAAACGAAGTGTCGGGTTATCGACGATCAGATCCGCGATTTGCTCGGCGTCACCAATGATAGTCCCGTCATCCTCATCGATCTCGACGACCGAAAGCACGATACGGGAATTTGCGAGGGCAGGATTGTTGAGCGAGGAAGACGACGCAGCGCTTGGCGGGTTGAAAGTGAACGCAGCAGCCGGCGCCTCGTCTCCCACGCCTTCATTGAGGCTTTCAAAGCCGGTAGGAACGCCGAGAAAGCTGTCCTCACTCGTGTACGTGTTGCCGTCGATAACGACCATGCCGCCATCGCTTAGATAGGCGGTATGGCTGGGAAGAGCCGCCATCATCACGGCGCCAACCATGATGCGGTTCATTATTTGAACTCCGTTACGGTGAACTCGATTGCGGTGACCCGCTCAACTTCAAGCGGTGGACGCGAGGTCACTTCGACCGCACCTTCGATCCGGGGATTGCCGAGTTCAATCGAGTCCCCATCCGCAAGAGAGGCGCGCAGCAGGTTCCTGAGGCGCACCGTTGCCTGACCGCTCCCGTTGGCGATTACCTGCTCGGCGACGCGGTCGGCATAGATTACTCCGCCTTTGACGTAGTTGATCCATTGCCCGGCCCTGATGGCGTAGTGGGGCGTAAGCCCGTCTATCGGGATATTCCGACCACTGGCTGTCGTCGCGGACACCAGAGGTGTACCTGGCGCCCCGATGTTTAGATCTGGCTGCGGAATCTCGACGATTCCGCCCAACCGCTCCGCATCATCGAACAGTGCGGAAAGCCGTCGCCAGTCCGGTTCGATGTGCATCAGCGGGGTGCGAAACCGCATCATCCAGCGGTCGCCAAAACGCCCCTCATAGGAGATCGCCCCGCCCAGCCCGGGTGCGCGCCATCCGCTGAAGGAATAGGGCTCGGGCACCGCGGAGGCGATCCGCAGCTTGTTGGTGAAATCGACGCTCGCCATTACGCTAGCCGAGACCTGCCTGTACGTACCTGACGTTTTGCGACGCCGGACACCACCCGGACGCTTTCCGTACCGGCGATCCCGGTGACCTTTGGAATAAAGGCCGAGCTTTCCTCGCCCACCACTTGGATGACAATAGGCCGCTCATTGTCCTGACCGGAGCGCTGCACGCTGATCCGCTCGTCATGCGAGACCCGAACTTTCGGGATCCCGTTAATAGCCAGAACGTTGCGGTCGGTGCCCGAAAGCCCCCCTGCCATGAAGGAGCCGCCAGTGGCGAGCTTGGGCAGATTGTCGGTCTTCGACAGGGTCAGAACCGATCCTGAACTACCGCTTCCCAGCCCGAACAGTTTGCCGATGGAGGACAGCAGTCCGCCGCCGCCACTTCCACCCTCCCCATCTCCGAACAGCATCTTTGCCAGAGGCTTCACGATGGTCTGTTGAATGGCGATCCTTGCCAGATCGGTGATGATCTGGTTCGCGAGATTATTGAATACGTCCCCGAGCGATTTGCTTTGCAAGATTGCTTCGGCAAGTCCGTCGTTGAGTGATTGCAGGCCTTGGGTTGCGACCGACTCGTATGCCTCGTTCAGCTCCTTCGCGTCCTTCGGGAAGCTGTCAATATAGCGCTCCAGCGGCCCCATCGTGTCGCGGCGAACCGCCGCCTCCCGCCCCTTTCTCTGCGACTCGAAATTGGCAAGCCTGCGCTCTGCGGCATCAACCTCTTCCTGTGTGGCCTGATTGAGCGCCAGCATGGCCTTGATGTGCTCCAGTGCCGCCTTCTCGCGCTCATAGTCGAGTTCTAGCAGCCTGAGGCCGAGCTGACGGCGCTCATCCTGAGTTCGGGCGCTATCGAGTTCGATCCTAAGCGCGTCCTCTCGCGCGTCGATGTCCAGTTGAAGCAACCTGTTCAGGTTGTCTTGCTTCTCTCCGTTGATACGATCCCACATGATGGCCTGTTCGGCGGCGGCTTTCTCTTCCCGCGCCAGTACCAGCTTCTCGGCCTGAAGTGTGGTGAGTTCCCCGGATTTACGGCGGCTTTCAATCTCGATCTTGTAGGCATCGAGTTCCGTCTTGATGCGCTTGGCCTCAAGCTGGGCGCGCTCGTCAAGCGAGGTTGTCTGCTCGATGGTAAGGCGGAGTTGCTCATCGGCCAGTGAGGCCATCTCGCGGTTGAAACGTTCAAGATATTCCGCAGTGCGGTCTCGTTCGCCACCGCCGCCGCGCTTACGTCCGCCTCCACCGGATGTCGCTACCGGTAGTGCGCCTTCGCCGATAACCGGCGATGGTTTTGCGGCGCGATTTCCGGTGACTAGTGCTTGATACTGCGGGTCTGCCCGAGCCGCGCGCAAAAGACGCAAAGCCTCCTGTTCTCGCTCTCGCAGGGTACCCAACCTAGCCCTGTCGCGAACGCCCCACTGGTCATTCCGCCCGGCTCCAGCTTCGGCACTCTTGCGCGCGGCGGTCGCTTGGCGGAGATCATTCATCCGTTTGGCAACGTAACTCTTAGGATCGGCCGCGGTCGCCTGATCCTGCCACGATGCGAAGAAGCCCGCGCCCCATCCCTGGTCACGCTTAAGGCGCTCGACGCCCTGCATGTTCTTGAAAAACTGGCCGACTTGCGCCGCAGCATACCCGAGCGCATCGCCGATCTTCAGGATCGCATCCGCGTTATCGGAAACGACCCCTGCAATTCTGGCCTCAAGAACCATCTTGATCGCGGCCAACTTGTCTGCCGTTTCGTCGGCCTTCTGAATTTGCTCGTCCGACAGCACGATCCCGAGACGATGCGCGGCATCACGCAACTCATTAATCGCCTGCGATCCGCCGGCGAGAAGGGTGTCGAGTTTTTGGCCAGCCCGCCCAAACAGGTCGGTTTCCAAGCGGGCGCGTTTGGCAGGGTCTTCGATCCGAGCGAACGCATCCGCGAGCTTCGGAATCAGCTCACCCGCGGAATAGACGCGGCCATTTGCATCCTGAAGCGCGATCCCAAGCTCTCGGAACGCAGCGACCTGCGACTTTTCCCCCGCAAGCGCCTCGCCGATCGTCTTCGTGAGCTTGGCGAGAGATTTGTCGATTTCCTCCGTGGAGATGCCGGCCTGCCCAGCCGCGTACCGGTACTCCTGAAGCTCAGCCGTGGTGACGCCTAGCTGCTGTGCTACCTCGCCAAGTGACGAAGCATAATCGAGGGCTCGCTTTCCAGCCGCGACCAGAGCGCCGACCGCAACACCCTTCATCAGGTTGTTGAAGCCATCCCGTACCCGCGACAGTTCCTTCTGGATGGCCGTCGCGTCGCGCTTCGCGATGGAGCGGGCGCGCTTGGTTCCGGCCTCAAACTGGGCAGAATCCAAGCCAAGCGTGACGCGCAGTGCTCCGATCAGTGCAGCGCCAACAGCCATTGCCTAATCCTTCTTTTGTGAAATAACCCAGCGCCAAGGGGAATCGCAGATGAAGCCGTGCCCAAAGTGCGCTGAGCAGGTCCAAGACGACGCCAAGGTATGTCGGTTTTGTGGGCACGATTTCGAACCGAAGTTCTCTTTTCCTGTGCCGGGATGCCTAGGGTTCTTGGCGCTCTTCGCCGCTGTGGTTTACGTTGTCGGGCAATGCTCACCGTCTACTACCACAGCGCCTGTGGCGGCCTACGATCCGCAGAACTCACCGACCCGTCTCAAGCGTCTTGTTTCTGCACGCCTCAAAGACCCGGAGTCCGCCATCTTCACACTTTACCGCAACGGATGCGGCCTTGTGCGGTCTAGAAACGGCTTCGGCGGGATGAATGACGATCAGGGTTTCATTGTCTACGAGGACGATCGCGTTTGGCTTCAGGAGCAGAAGAAGGCAGGGTTTAAATCCGAATGGGACCAGCGCTGTACTTAGTTGCTCAAATGCGCTGTTGCCCCCTGCCACGAAGTCAGGATGCTAAGCATTTGTTGCGGGGTTTGCTTCTGCGTCTGAGCCGGCGCAGCGGGCTTCCGCTTTCCGCCGGCTAGGGTGATCGCGATATCCACCCGGCTTTGATAACCGTTCCGAGCGCGGTTGAGCAGTCGCGGCGTTTGATGCCAGAAATCATCGGGCGGCCAACCCGCCTCACACCAGCCCTCGTAGTGATCTAGCCAGTTCCACGCTTCGCCTGAGGCTTCGGAGCCTTTCCCGTCTCCCTAGCCTCCTCTGCCCCGCCGAAAGCCGCTGCGAGACCATCCGACACAACCGAACGTGCCTTTGCCAAGCCCGCCGAAGATATCAGCTCGTCGACCTCGCCGATTGGCATCGGATGCTTTCGCTGTAGGCCGGCCCAGATCATCGCGCGCAGCGTGATGAGGTCATCCGGATCCTCGCTGAACGCGGTGACCATCTCCATCATCTTCTTGCCTGTCGCCTGTTGGGCGAAGATGAAGGCCGAGACATCGAACGTTAGTTGATAGGTGGCGCCGGAGATATCGACCGAGGCCTCGCCCCGGAGAGGATTGTCAGGCAGCATCAGGAGGCAGCCGCCTGCACCACAGCGCCAGCAACGCGGATCGTGATGGTGGCCGTCTGACGATCGTCGATGGGAATCGTCTTTTCATAGCCCTTCACGATGCCGGGGAAGGTGAACTCTTGGTTCACACCCGAGACCGTGGGAACCGATACCATCACTTCGCGCGGCTGATCGTCATTCAGAGCGCTGTTGATGAGCGTATCGGTCGCCGATCCGGCATTGTAGTTGATGCCGAAGGTGATCTCGCCGTTCTCGATAAGGCCGGTGATATACTCACGCGCACGTCCAGGACTCTGAAAGTGGGTAGCTTCCACCTCCGCAACCTGAGGGTTGGGCAGGCTGATGCTGATGACTTCAGCCACCTGCGTCGGGGTGCCAGCGTCATTGTCAATCCACAGCTCGGCGTTCCAGCCGATAGTCGTATTCGCCATCTCTTCGCTCCTTGTCGCTTATTTGGTTCTCGCCAGCTTCGCTGCCTGTTTGGCGCGCACTTTCTCGATGCGGGTCCACATCCGCCCGCCTACGCCCCGCAACACCTCTTGCTGTGTGGCATCCCATGCCGGCCTGCCCGCGGGCTGCGCAGCCTGATGCGCGTTCCCGAACTCGGTCTGCACGCCCGCGGGATCGTTCGTGCCAGCATAGACCTCGGCAAAGCTCTTGCCCTCCTTCCGGGCAGTGCGTGCCTGTGACTTGTTCAGCCGAGTTCCGGCATGGATGCTGTCGCGATAGGTACCGGGAGGGCGCTTCGGAGTGCTTTCCGGATCCGCATCCACCGGAGCCGCTGCGCGCCAAGCATCCACGAACGGCTTTAGCGCTCCGATCCCGTCTTGCTGCATTTCCCGGCGCGCGACGGCCTTGGGCAACTCCCCCAGCAGCTTGTCGAGTTCCTTCAGTCCATCGACCTGATCCATCGGGATCATGCGGGCTTGGCCCAAAACTGGTAGTCATGCCGGATACGAAATCCGACACCGCCGCCAACCAAATCCTCAGGCGTGGGCCCGTCGTCGCTGACCAGAAGCCCCGGAGGCAGGAACGTCCACCCTCCCGCGGTAACCTCGGTCACGCGCTGCATTTCAGCTTGAAGCGCGTCCGCGACGGCAAGCGAACTCACTTGCGTCGCACCGTAGCAGTCGAACTGGACCCAAGGCCGAACAAGTGGATCCGGCCCTTTGAAGGTCCAGTCCTGCCCCGGCGCCGCCTTGGTCAGTACGATGGCCGGCAGTGCCGATTTCTCGGGCCGCAGACCCCAATCCACTCGCGAACCGACAAGCGCTGTTATGGTCCCGTTGGCGAGCAGCCTTGAGCGGATCGCCGGGCGCAGGCTCACTAGGGCGACGCTCGCTGCGCTGTCACGCGCACGCCATCATTAAGACCCAGATCGGACACGGCTTGGATATCCCAGATAGGCCACTCGGAAGCGTCTGCACCGGAAACAGGGTAGCGGATGCGATCGGTTACGCTGAGGTCTCGGGTTTTGGCGTTGCTCAGTACTTCGAACGTCGCAATCTGAGCGCCCCCTTCTTGGGCAGCCTTGCGCTGCTCGTTCCCGCTTCCCCAGATGATTGCTGCGTTGGCCGCCAGATAGGTGGCGAAGGCGCCGGGCTGCGTCGTCATGCCATCGTCAAACGGCGGCCCCGATCGCTCGATTACGATCCGGTATTTGCGCGGAGTCGCCCTCATGCCAACGCCGGGTCTCGATAGCGCCACAGTAGCGACTGCACTGCCTCGCTGATCGGGTCACCGCCTTCTCTATTGTCGAACAGCGCGCCCAGAACCAGAAGGATAGCGGACTTCACCAGCGCGGGGGCATCGGCATCGGTCCAACCGTGGTCAGGGCGTTTGATATAGTCGATGACGATATCGCTCGCTGCTTCGGCCTGAAATGTTACCGTTGCTGCAATATCCGCATCGTCAAACTCGTCCTCAGTCAGCCGCAGATGGACCCGCGCTTCTTCAAGGGTGACGAGGGCGGCCATTACTTGGCGTCCTTTCCGTCGCGCCCCTTCTTGGCGCAGAGCGTGAAATCGCCGCCATCCGGCTTACCAGTAGTGCTGGCTTTGGCACACCAGAGCGAACCGCCCCAAGTAACCGTGTCGCCCTCCTCGTAGGCCCGGCCCTCCTGCCAGACGCCCCGGTAGATCATAACGGGAAACGGAATCTGGAACGCATACTCGGTATCGCCCTTGTCGAAGCTGAAACGGAGGGTGCGCCCATCCTCCATCAGGGTCAGACCGATGTCTTCCGGTCCCATGCCATCCCGGCCGTCCTTGCCGTCAGCGCCGGGACTTCCATCCCGGCCATCCTTGCCGACGACGAGACCAAGCTCCTTCATTCGACCATCAGTGAACGTGGCAACAAGGGCTCCGGTGCGATCGATCACCAAGTCGGCGATACCAGCGCCATCAACCCCCTTCTCGCCATCGAGTCCATCCCGGCCGTTCTTGCCGTCAGCGCCATCGCGCCCATCCTTGGGGACCGGAAGCGCCGCAACAGCCTCATGCACCAACTGCTTGACGAATTCCGGGTCAGCATCCTTGCCGTCGATGCCGTCTTTCCCCGGCTCGCCATCGGCACCCTTATCGCCGCGCTCGGGCTGCCTCGCCTCAAGCATTGCAATTCGCTCTTCCAGTTCGACATTGCGGGCGATCAACGGGGCCGTCGCCGCCTCAACATGCTGCTTTACGATGGCAGCCGTCGCCTCAGCGAGAGCCTTGGTGTCAAGCATTCAAGGCCTCCCGCAAATCTTTCTCGTAGAGGGCCAGCGCAGCGCGGCGCGCTTCCTCGTTATCGTTGGCCCCCTGTTCAGCGGGCCCCGGTGTAGGTGTCGATGCTGTTCCGAACGGGTCTTCCTGCGCATCGCGTTTCGCCAGCGCGGCCAAGCTGTAATTCTGCTGCTGAAGATAGACAGCATCGCCGCCCTCGGTCGGCTTCTTGTCGAGCTTCGCTCGCATCTCGTCGATCTTGAGGATGCCGGCGCCTTCCTTCAGCACCTGCATCTGCGTCACGCTGTCCATGCGCAGCAGGTTGTCGATGTCGAACTCGGTCCCGAGCGCTTCACCGGTCGCAAGACCCTCATCGAGGCATAGCTCGATCGCCTCGATCAACACCTGAAGGCACTGCGAATAGTATTCTGTGTTAAGCGCCTGAACGTTGTTGTAGCTCGGCATATCGCCAACGCCGATCTTGTATGGCGGAACGTGATAGGTCGAGCAGATGACCTCGGCGGTCCACTTCAACTGCTCGATCAGCTGAGCGTCCGTCGATTTCATCGACATCGCTTCGTACTTCAGCCCGTCACCCAAAACTGCCACCTTCCCCGCATTCGAGCCGGAGAAGTTCGCATCCCAATATTCCTTCAGTCGTGCAGCCGTCTCGTCGCTGATCGCCCCCGGCGCGGTCAGGATGCCCCCCGGACGCGCGCCGTTTTGGAACAACTTCGTGCTTGTGTTCTGAATTGCGATACCCTGCGTTGCAGCAAGGCCATTCGCGAAGATCGGCGACAGACCCACCAGCGGATGGAAAAAGCAGTTGAAGCGGTCGTGGATTATCTCGCGCGCCGGCACGACAACCTGTTCACCAACGCCGCTCAGATTGTCCGCGCGCAGTTCGTAGAACACTTCCCCGCTGTCGGAAACCATGGGCGTAACCAGATCAGGGGCAAGCACATAAAGCCCAACGACGACGCCGCGCCCATCCCTACGCTTAAGAACGTAGGTGTTGCCCCGCTGGAGCTTCGACAGCACCCAGTTTTCGAAGAACTGAATACGGTTCTGATAGCCATTCGGCTTTCGAAGCACCGGAGAGTAAGCAGGGTTCTTGACCTCGCTCCAAATCCCATCGCTATCCTGCGCAACCAGCTTGACGCGTAGCTTCGAGATGTCGCTCGCGATCAAGGTCTGGCAGGCAAAGACCGCATGGTTTGCAAGGACACTTTCCGGACTGATAGGCGGAGCGTTCTGCTGCCATGCCCCGGGGAAATACTCACGGATGAACGGCCACCAGCCCCCACGCCCTTCAGCAACCGGGTTGAGTGATTTCTCTTGGCCTGTGCGGGTGATGGTGAAGCCGAACAACTTCATCAGGCGGCCTCCCTCTCACTCGTGATGCGATAGTTCAACCGGACGAACTTGTTGATGTGAACGAGCGACCAAGGTTTGAGCGTGCCGGGGAAGAATAGCACCCGCGGACTTGTCTCAGTCCGCATCGCTCGCGAGCCGTGCCAATGAACGCCGTCAGCTTCACTCCACGTTGCCTCGCCATATCCGAGGATATGCGCCAACCATGCTTGGTCCGACCCGGTGTAGAGTTGCCCGGCTTCGATCGCCCCTTCCGGAGTGAACTTTTCGTACACCTGTGGCCTGCAACCGGCCGTCATCAAGATCATGCTGCCATTGTACGGGCGGTTCGGCGCTGTCCCCTTGAAGATAACCAGATCATCCGAGCGATCGAACAGCGGGTCGAGCGAGCCACCGATTACGACGTCCAGATCCATGCAGACGAAGCGCTTGCCGAATATGGTGGCTGCGTCGCGGCGGAACATCGCCAGCCGGCGAAAGCAGCTCGGCCGCCCGTTGGCCCATCGCGGCGTCGTCACATCCTCAAATTCACCCGGAGGGGTGATGATCCTGACCCGCGGATCGATTCCCCTCGGCATATTCGTCACGCATGCCAGTTCGTGCGGCATGGACAGGTTCCGCGCGACCATCGACGCCCAGATGTTCACATGCTCGGCGGTGTACGCCGTACGACCGTTCGGCTGCTTCCACAGCCAAGTGACGATACGAATCACGCGGCTTTAGCCATCAGCTTGAACAGCGGCGCGTAGCGGACCACAAAATCAGGACGGTTTACGCGTAGGTATTCCCATTTCGCAATGATCTCCGGGCGTTGATCGGCCCAGATGCGATAAAGCAGTTCAGCACCATCCTTCGGATGGCCGATGTCGCAGAGGAACATTGCCGCTCCGCACGCAAACAGGCCACGCTTCTCTTGCGGGACAAACTCAAACCAGTACGACCACGCCGCCTCAATCTCGGTCGTGGTCCATGTCGACAAGGACAGCGACCTGAGCGAGACCTCATCGGCGCTCCACTGTGACTTGACCCGGAACACCAATGTCGTCCCCGGCACCACCGCTTCGACGAACTCGATGTGATGCCGAAGCCGGTACAGGCACGCCGGGATTTCGTAGCTCGGGAAGTGGCAGAAATCCTGCCACGCCATGATCGAACCCGGCTGAAGCGCTTCCCGTAGCTCGGTCAGCACCGGAGAAATCTGCGGCACCCGTTTAGGCGCGTCGGTAATCAGCACGGCAATCGGGCCGCCCGTCCACTTCAAGTCCTCAATCTGACCTGGGTGAACGTCCACATACTCGATCATCGGGCCGAGATTGGCCCGGAACTGCTGAAGGCTAGGCCCGATCGGGATTGCCCCACCGTGCTTCTTGTAGAACGCCTCCACCTTTCGCGCGTGACCGGGCTTCGACAGGAACTTGTCATAGACCTGCGCCTTGCGGTCGATGCCCGAGTCCCGGATGCCCGCCGCGATATAGGCGGTGGATGCTCCCAGCCACGCGCCAAACTCGACAATCGCACCCTCACCGGCCTCCTTGGCCAGCCGATAGTAGAGCGCGCGCTCGGCATCGGTCGTCATCGCCGGGATAGGCTTCACGCCTTCGAGTGAGTGCATACGACCTTTCCAGCGATCCGGGCCAACCCCAGCACCTGCGCCATCGCGAGGCGATGATTGCCCTGGTTCCCGATGAATATTTCCCCGTCGCGGCCGATCAGCAGCGTGGGCAGTGGGCCAGCTTCGACGAAGAAACCGCGGTGCTTCATGTCTTCGAACATGCCGTCAACGCGGCTGTAGTACTGCGCAAGCAGCGCCTTCATAGACCAGCATCCCCGGACGCTTTCCCGCCGTGCGATCCGGGCGGCATAGGCGTTGCGGAACAGATCAGTTTCTTCCCAGCGTGCGCCGTCTTGATAGCGCTGCGCTATGGCCCGATGCTTTACCGCATCCGATAGGGCGAAGCGGCGCGTTCGGTCCCAATCTCCGCCGACTGACCCTTGAAGGTCATCGATCGGCGAAATCTTGAACCGGACTAGCCGAGGATCAATCCATAACTCCGACGACGATCTCGTCGCCATCGGTCAATTCCTTCACAATGCGATAGCCATGGCGCTCAAGCAGGTCGCGCATGCCCTCTAGCGAGGCGTAGCGGTTGAACTCGCCCAGCGGTACGTGCGGCGTTCCGCGCCTCCAGTTATCGGCGCGGTTGCGATTGCCGCAGAGAACGACGGTGGGAACGCGCTTTGCGATTTCAGCGAACACGGCGTCGATCGTCTCGCGTAAGTAATAGATCATCCGCACTGCGACGAGGGTGTCTTTGCCGTCGAGAAGCGAGAAGTCGTCGGAGATACCGGCGTTTACGAACTCAACACTCTCCACGCCCCATTTTCGGGCCAGTTTCAGCGCCTCGGCGTACCGCTCAGGGTTCCGCTCCACGGCGGTTACCTCAAGCCCCCCTTTGGCAAGCAGCAGAGCCAGAACGCCTTCGGCAGAGCCGATCTCGACTACCCGTTGGCCGGTAACGTAAGGCAGGATGCGGGTGTACTTATCGGGCACCACGCCGCCTTGGATGGCGGCCGCATTCTTTCGGTAGGCAAGGCTCGCCGTCACGCTGCGGCGATCTTCTCGCGCAGAGTAGCGGCATCCCAGCCGTTAAAAGGATTCTTGCCCAGCTTCTCGCGATACTCTGCGCGCAGGGCGGTCAGATCTTCACCAGCGGGCTTTGGCGCTTCAGCCATCGTGCGTTGGCGCGGTGGTGCGCTCTCGGTCGCGCGGCCTAGGGCAAGCATCTCGCGTGCCATCGGGCCGGATACAAGAACGGGCTTGCCGGCCGTCAGCATCCGGGTTCCGTAGCGCCCAGTGCGCGTAGGATAGACTGTCCGGTGGGCCATGCCCGTCTCCTCACAAGAATGTGGGCGGCGAGCCGAAACCCGCCGCCCTTTAGGATCAGCTCAGGTCGTTGACTGCGCCGCCCCAGGCCACGCCGGTCAGATAGGCAACTGCCGAAGTACGGCGGCGCGCCCAGTTGATCGTGCGCTCGGCGAGGAAGCCGACGCTGTTGGTCTGCCACAGCGAGACGGTCGACGCCGCCGTACCGGGAACCACGCCGATCGAGTCACCCGTCAGCGAACTGTCGAGCATTTCGACCGAAGCCTCGCGGCTCATGTCGAGACGGATGCCGCCTTCGTCCGCCAGATAAACGTCCGAAGCGTTGATCATCGCCACAACGCCAGCCGGGACATGCTCCGACGTAATCACGGGGATGCCGAGCAGCATGCCGCCGTTCATGCCGATGCCGTTGAACTCGCTCTGACCGAGCGCGTTCACCATCATCGACAGGGCGAGCGCCGTATCCGAACGCATCACGAGGACACCGGTCGTCGGCGGGTTATTCGCCGCGATGTATTCGTTCAGCAGCGAGCGGATGTCCGCACGAACATCGTCCGCGTCACCCGTGCCCGACGCCGCCGCATGCGGAGCGCCGTTCGTGATCGAGGCCGGCGAAACGCCAGCGCTTGCCGTCTTGGCCGGGTTGATGAAGTCGATATCCAGACGGGCCTTCAGGGCTTCCGCCAGCTGATCGCGGACGATCGCCTCGGCCGAAGGCGAAGAATCGCGGATGACCTCATCGGTCAGGACCGCGATGTTCGCGACTTTCAGCGGCTCCAGGGTCGTACGGGCAAAGTCGAACGAAGTCAGAGGTTTTGCCTTGCCCTCGCCTACCCAGTAGCCCTCGCCGCCAGCCGTCTGGCTGATCAACGGAACTCGGAACGGAACTCGGCGCAGCGACGGAATGCCGTTCGTGCCGAACTTGCCGAGGATCGTCATCGGGCGCAGGAACGACACGAAGTCAGCGAAGGCCGAAGTCGTGTCGCCGACCAGATCCTCCGCCCAGCTTCCCGATTGGGTCGAGCCTGCAGGAACTTCCGCCTTCTCGATCGCCTGGAAACCGCGGTCTGCGAGGTTCTTCAGCGTGCCGAAGGCGTTGCTGTCCTCGCCATAACGGATGCCGGCGAGGCGAGCCGCGTCGTGGACGTTGCCCTTGGCCATGCCGAAGCATTTGACGAGGCGGGCAAAGCCAATGCCCGGATCCAGCTTGGGCTGGGTCTTGACCTGAATCTGTCCCTGACGGGTACCGGCGCCTTCATCGGCCTTCTGGCCAGCGACCGGCGTCAGCTTGGTCGTGTCGATCGAGGTCTTCTCCATCGAGCGGAGACGCTTCAGGTGCGCGTCGATCGCCTCGATCTGCTCCTGATTGTCGTCGAACTCCTCGGTCTGTGAGGCATCGAGGGTCGAGCCCTCGCCCGCAGCCTTTTCCATGATGGTGGCGTTGGCGGCCACCAGCGACGCGCGCTTCGTCTCGAAGGCGCCGATCTGCTCAGCGTAGTTCATGATGATTTTCCATCTAAGGGAGGGGCGGCGCCTCACGGCGCGAGCCCGCGTTGGACTATTTCGCGAGCCGCTTGATATCGCGGATCACGAAAGGTTTTGCCCTGTCGCGGGCGGGCGCTTCCAGCTTCACGACGCGCACGGTCTTGCCAATCGCGGCGGGCGCTTCGGGTTGCGGAATTTCAGGTTCAGGGACGCCAGCCTCTTTTCGCGCCTCGGCGTCTAGCGCCTTGATCGCTCTCATATAGGCAGCGTCGCCCATGGATTTGACGGCTGTGATAAGGGCATCGCTGTTCGCAGGGATCGTCACCGCGCTCAGCTCATACACCTCGGTTTCGGAGAACCGGATTCCGCCGTTCTCCATGAAGCTGTACTCGATCGGCCTGAACCCGATGCTGACCGCTCGCACTAGCTCGGTCTTGATCGAATCCCACGCCAGTTGAAGCAAGTCCTTCAGCGACTGCGATTCAACCGCGTTCGGATGGAGAAGTTGGGCCTCAAACCCAATCCCGTTCTTTGTGGGCTTGTCGAAGACGACCTTGCCGATGGGTTGGTCGTGTCGATGCTGCCAGAGGAACGCCAGCGGGTTCTTGAATTTCACGCCCATGGGATCGACGATATCGCCCATGCGATCGACTTCAGGGGTCGTCGCAATGCCGCGGACGATGCGCTTCTCCTCATCGACCGATTTGATCGTGAGACTGGAATAAGCCCTGCTCTGCATGGGGCCTCCTATCCGAATACAAGCATTTGATATTTTGCGGTCGCGTTGCTGCGTTCCATTGCCATGGCAGTTCCCAGCGCCATGCACGCAGCCACCGCCGCATCGATCTTGTTGGTTGCACGATCCTTGGCGAGCCACCGGTTTTCCCAGCGATCTTCGTCCGTCACCGCGCTCATCATTGCCGAGATCAGCACCGGGTTCCTCTTGAACCGGATGCGCTTCTCAAGAATTGCCTCTTCCATCGCCCGCAACGAACCCGGCATCCAGAGACCTTCTGGCTCTCTGTTTTCCGCCTTCGCAGCGCGGATCATCGCCTCATTCGGCTTACCCTTCTTGGTCCCGCCCTGAGGATGTTCCACAAATTCGACCGACAGGCCGAGATTCTTGCACTCGTCTTCAAACCGCCTGAAGGCGTACCGATCATATCCGACCAGCGCGATATCGTAGTCGCGGTCATCGTCCGCCAAAGCCTGAGCGACGTGATCGAACCGGATGCTCTCTCCTTTCGGAGCGTTCAAATGGCCATCGCGCACCCAAACCGAATATGGCGCCTTGTCCCGTAGTTCGCGGGCAGCAAGCGTATCCCCCGGCGTCCAAGCCTCAATCCAGCAATCATAAGTCGGCTTACTGACTGTCTTGGGCTTGCCAGCAACGATGACCTTAACCTCGACCGAGCCGGTTTCGACGATGGAGGCCTTCGCGGTGATGTCCCTGTTCTGCGAAAGGTCGATAGCTTGAGCGATGCGCTTGCCGTGATGGATCGCTGGGTCGAAGTCAGCAAGGCACGGTTCCAGCGTCTCGCGCGTGATCCAAGCCGTCTCCGCATCCGTCCATTGGCAAAAGTGAAGCCTCAGGATCCCGTTCAGCTTCCCCGGCATCGCCTTGGCCTGCGCCACGACGTCCCGAAGGTAGCTTTCCTCGATTGTGACGCCCAGCAGCGGGTTGGCCTTAGGCCAGCAACTTGGGTCGTTCAGGGGGTCGTCGCCCTTGTCGAGCGCGCAGACATAGGAAAACTGCGTGTCGGCGTTCTCGTCGATAACTTCCCCGAGATAGGTCGGATCATCATCCTTGGCATCGCGGTTCCCCGCCGCGACTTGCACTGCCCGTACATGTTCTTCCCAGCAGATCGAATTTCGATCCGACCCGCTATTGGTAATCATCAGAAGCATAGGCTGGCGGCGGAACTTGAAGCCGCGCTCCAGCATTTCCATCACGCCGCGGTCAGGATGCTCGTGCACCTCGTCGCACAGCGCCATATGGGGTCGCGGTCCCGAACCCGTCTTCTTCGCTTCGCGGCTGATAGGCCGGAAGAACGAACCCTTCGCCAGATAGGCTAGGTTGAACTCTCGCCCCTCACCGCCGCTAGTTTTCGTGCGCGTCGCGATATCCGGTGATTGCCCCCGCATCTTGATCGCATCGCGGAACAGGATGCCTGCCTGATCCTTGGTCGCGCCAGCCGAGTAAATCTCGGCGCCCGGCTCCCGATCAGACATTAGGCCGAACAGACCGATGCCCCCCGCGATCGGGGACTTCCCGTTACCTTTGCCCTGCTCGATATAGACGCGGCGGAAGCGCCTGATCCATCCGTGCTTCGGATGCTCCTTCTGCCAGCCGAACAGCGACCCGATGATGAAGGCCTGGCTTTCGTGGAGAACCAGCGGCTCGCCCTCGAACTGCCCCTCACTCAGCTTGAGCTTCGTTTCGAAGAAGCGGATAACCCGAGCAGCTTCCTCCTCGCTGTAACGAAGACCCCTTGCCGCCCCGATCTTCAAGTCGTCGAGATGGCGTCGGCACGCGTTCCTTACATGCGGACCAGCTACCACCTTGCCTTCAACGACCCGCACCGCATAAGCGGTTGCCTGATCAGTCGTCGAAGAACTCGTCACGCTTCTCTTGCTCAACGTCCCCGCGATTTCGCTCGTCGGTCAGGCCCAGTTCGCTCATATAGTGCCGGAGCTGGGCGTGCTTCGTCGCCGCGAACATCCGAGGTCCATCCCGGAATTCCTGCCACAGTTCGCAGAAGGCAATCGCAAGAGGTTCCCGCGACACGTCCAGCCAGGCTGCCGGAGCAATGTATCGATCCCAAGCCTTCGCTGCCTCGTGCTTGAGGTGGCGCGGCTTAGTCAGCTTGCCGAAAGCATCCGCGACCGCCTCACTGGCCTTGCGCGCATCGGCCTCCTTGCCGTGTCGCGTCGTCCGATGCGTTCCATCCACCAGCCGGAGATGAGCCGGCTTCGGCTTCGCTCCCCGAGCCACCATGTTGAATACTCCACGATGTTTATATGGT
>Ga0247824_10000148_pt1 | contig 29475 bp, 22 predicted proteins | sample 13C_PalmiticAcid_FD_194412 | JGI IMG/M metagenome (GOLD analysis project Ga0247824, IMG submission 194412) | Soil microbial communities from agricultural site in Penn Yan, New York, United States - 13C_PalmiticAcid_Day48 | ecosystem: Environmental > Terrestrial > Soil > Agricultural land...
CACGCACACCATCCCCGGGCCCCCGGACGTGACAGGCACCCGGCGCCCGCTCCCCACGACCCCATTGACGCGATCGGCCGCCTCGACCGCGGGGCCCCGGTCCCAAAAGTCGACCAGCACAAACACGGGCTTGACGCCGCCCCACTCGGCGACGCACCCGCTCACGTGCCGCCCCAGCGCCCCGACGGCGGTCTCGGACGGGCTGTTGGTCGTGTCGATGTCGCCGGCGTCGGGGATCGCGACGCCCTGCGCCAGGCTGGTGTCGGCAAAGTGGTTGAGCAGCGGCAGCAGGCCCGCCGCGAGGGCCGCAGAGGAGGAGTTGGCCGTGGTGGGGCGGTCGAGGGCGCACGCGAAGGACGCGAGCGAGGTGATGTTGTAGGGCGTCTCGAAGGCGTGGTCGAACTCGTTGAGGAGGTACGGGTGGTCCGCGTCGGGGGTGATGCTGGCGATGAAGGTCACCAGCCGGGTGTTGGCCGTGATGAGGGCTTGGAGGGTGGGCCAGGCGATGGTGGTGTTGTTGTTGTTGCCTGACCCAGACCCAGACCCGGAAATAGAGGAGGGAGAGGGTGGGGTGAAGGCGTAGCTGGCGATGCCCGAGTTGGAAAACGCCGCGGCAAAGGACGAGGCCGGCTGATCGTCGGCGTTGACCAGCAGGAGGGTGACGATCTCGTTGCGGTTGGCGTCGAGCCAGGCCTTGATCTTGGCCAGCCAGCTCTCCAGGGGTCCCGCGTCGAGCAGCTCGCAGAGGGTGTGGCAGAGCCGGAGGGTGGACGAGGACAGGTGGACTTGTGCTTGCAGTAGCCGGATGCTGGCCGACAGGGCGACGGTGGCATTGTAGTACTGGTTGCCCGCGATGCTGTTGCCCGTGCTGGCGTCTCGGAGGAAGGCGCTGTCGTGGGCCCCCATGTGGGTGATATTGCTGTAGGCGCGGGAGCACAACTCGGGTGAGTTGTTGCAAGCTACCGACGCCGATGGGGTGCCCGCGGGCTGCTGCGCCGTCGTCGCTGCCGTGATTCCCTCTTGCGGGCTTGCGAGGGCGACGGGTGTGGTCGCCAGGAGGGCCGCGAGGGCCAAGAGTGTTGCGATGAGTCGGATCATGGTATCGCTTGGCCGATGTTGTGTGTCTCAAGAGAAAGCTGCTCGAATCTGAAGGGATGGGGGAGCAGATCTTGGAATCGGGAAGGATTTAAATACCGAAGCGGTCCTGCGGGCTGTCTTGTGGTTCAAGGGGCATGCGGACAACCCCAAACATCCTCATGCAATGCAGCAGCATCGTGACATACAGTGGCTCAGCTACAGTACAATGAGCACTTGACCAGTTTCCGCAGATACACCCACTTGCATAGGTGGCATGCCACATCACTCAAAACTGAAAAAAAAAGAAAGAAAGAAAGAAAGATATCTTGGTCCATACCTTTGGCGTGACGGTGTATCGAAAGCATTTCAAACATTCACTAGCTCTCTTGCCCCTATCGCTACGTAAACAACTCACGTCTTTGAGATATAGCATCTATGAGGCCACCTCAACGGAAGAACAGGCCAACATCCAGGCCATAAATTACTAGTGTGCCTCCTTTTGACTAACTCGAACATTGAGGCTAGTGTTCCCGTGAATCGTATCCATCTTCCGTGTACGGGATCACTACTGGTCTTTCCACTTCCACGCCCGCAGCCGCAGCCCTGGCCAGCTCCAGCTCTGCGCCCAATACGCCCTCGCCAACAACGTGGTGGTAGAAAGTGGTGCAGTTGCCCCTGATTCCTAGGAAGTCAGCCAAGGCTTCCCCCAGTAGCTCCAGACAATGCTGGCGAACAAAGAACTCGGTCGGCGGCTCGCTCTCCTCGTCCTCCGAGTCCCAGTAGGTCCTGTCGTAGGCCACGGCCAGAAAATGCCCGTAAATGTTGTCCGCGCCTACATCGGCTTCCTCGACATCCGACCAATGCCGCTCCAATCGCGGCGTCCCCAATCGCTGCTCCCGGTCCTCGTGGGCTTTTCTAAACGATTCCTCCCACGAGTCTTTCAGGTCGTTGATCACCCACACCGCCTTGTTCGTGCCATACCCATCATAGTCTTCGGCAATATACCACGAGGCTGCGACGGCAGCGTCGGGCATGGCCAGCCGCGTTGCGCGCTCGGCCTCGTTGTGTGCGATGCACCGGGCAGCCCGTTGCTCCATTGTCGTCGACGCTGGCAGTGGCAGCGCCACGATCTCGATGCGCTCCTTTTCCAGCGTCTCGCAGGAGTTGACATGGTATACCAGCTCCGAAATACGGCGCGCGAAGAGGGCCGCCCGCTCCGCCGTCGCGTTGGCCGTCGTGTCGTAGACCCGCATCCCGAACCTGGGGCGGTACTTCTCCCTGGGCTCCCTCGTAGACGGGGCGTCGCTGAAGCCGTCTTCAGTGTTTGGGTCGGCGTCCAGCACGTGGTGAGGAACCGAGTAGGCGGCGAAGGTTGGGGCGCCGTCGTGGCTGGGCGCCGGCTCGACCACCACCTTCTTCCGGGGTGACGACCGAAGTTGTTTCCGTGGCGCTGTGGGGTGGGGTTTGCCTTGGGCTAAGAGTTCGGCGATCTGTCGCTGGTGTTCTTCCTGCCAGGCTGCTTCCTCGGCTGCTATCTCTTCCTCAGTTTTTTCTGGCGGCGGGGACTCGAGCTCGATGCCGAGACGGTCGCAGATTTGGCACATCTTGAGTGGGTGATGCTGGGGTCGAGATGCCGACAATGAGTTGAAGTGTGGTGAAAGGGTTACGAGGGAGATGTGAGCTGCGATGAGAAAAAACTCGTGGGGAAATACACTTCTCTCGTACACCAGTGATGATTAAATAATAACTATACCAACGTAGTATCTACAACAGGCAGCAGTTGGCGCTAGACCCCATCCCACCCTCGTATCCATCCAAGAACCCGCCTCAGAAGCCAACCCCCATCTGCTCAGCAACCGCCCTTTGCTCGGCTGCACAACTCGTACAGTACTCGGCAAACCACTCCCGCAGCGCCGCCCTGCGCTCTCCCTCACCATTCCCCTCATCGCCAACCCCCTGCTGTCCCAACAAGACACTCTGCGCGCCTCCATCCTGCTCCTTCTTCCCCTTGCCATTAGACCCGTCGCTCATCAACAACTCCCGAACCTGCTCACACCGCCTGTTCTCCCCAGTCAGCCAGCTCTCCCACTCCGACTGCACCATCTCGCGCTCAATCTTGTTCACCACTCTCATGGCAACCAGCAGGTCGTGCCTGTACGCGCCCATGCGCTGGCGCACCCGCTTCAGCCGGCGCGCAGTCACCTGGCTGGTGGTCGAGCTGAACTCCGAGATGGGGACGGCGTCTTGGTAGGGCGCGTCCAGGCTGATGGTGGCGTTGACGAGGGATTGGAAAGTGGTGTAGCTGTCCGGATAGAAACTCGCATTAGTTACTAGGAAAGAGAAAAAAGGAGGGAATGGGCAAAATGGGACGACAAACCATTGACTCCCATCGGACGACCCCGAAAGAGCGGCCGCGCGATTCCCAGCCGCCTCGTCCAAATCCGCCAGGTAAATCGCCTTGCTCATCATCAAATTGGGACCGACGCCCAGCCGGTTCATGTACTTGGCCGACTTGCGCTCAACCCACCACGTGGCGCTGGACTGCGAGACGATGATCAGGTTATACGCCGCGCTGGCCGCGAGCAGCAGCAGAATGACTCTGTTGGCGCTGATAATCTTGAAGATCCGCCTCACGGCCGCAAACGCCCACATCATGACGCTGGTGATGGCGCTCTCCATAAACGACCTGCCCGTCTCGAGCATCATGTCGGTCAGCGTGCGCGGGCGGACGGCCGCGGCACCAGCCTTCTGCTGCCCCTCGGCCGTCGTCTCTGGCGAGAAGACGACAACCTGCGTCTGCTGGCCGACGTTGCCGTACACCTGGATGGCCCTCTTGGTGCGGCTGTGCGAGCCGAGCTTGCGCACCTGGTCCGTGGCGACCTCGGCGAGGTCCTCTGCATCGTTGGCCGCGTCGTCGAGCGCTTGCCGCTGCACCATATTCTTGGCAAACGGCGGGGCCTTGGACCAGTCGACCTTGGTGTAGATGGCCAGCTTGCACTTGGACTTGGCTAGATGTGTTATGACGACCTTGGTGACGAGCTTGAAAGCCTGCGAGTGGGGCAGGTGCCAGGGCGCCTTGATGTGCGTGACCACGTACGTAATGTGGTCGTTGAAGATGTCGATGGTTTGTGTGTCAGTCACGTCGCCGGGTTTCTTGCGGCCCAGCATGTCGACGTAGTCCACCTTGAACTGGAACTGCCGCCGCATCCGGCCGTGGTCTTGCAGCTCCCAGGGGCCTTGGGCAATCTCCTTGGCACCACGCTCAAAGTAGAGCTTGGGGAAGATGAAGCTCTTATCGCCAAAGAGCACGTGGAAGCACGATTTAGCGCTGATCTCGAAGTGCCGCTCCGCCACGCTCTTGCCCATATCATCAGGCTCGTACACCACCGGGCGTGTGGGTAGCTGGAGCTTGTGCAGCGGCTTCTTCAGCCCCCGCGACGACCTGGACCGACCGTGTGAATCATGCAGCCGTCTCATAACAGGCCTGCCAAACGGCGTGCCGTCATCGGCTGGCGTGTTGGAGGACACTTCCTCCCAGCTCTCCACGCTTGGGCTCCGCTTGTCGTCTTGCTCCTTGGTCAGAGTAGACAACGCCGCGATAATCTCGGACAACTCCATTGGCTCTGCGGCCTGGAGATCGTCAACCAGGAGGTTGAGGCGGGACTGGAGGAGAGAGAAGTCTTCGAGGAACACCTTGATGGTGATCCGTGAATACGCACTGTCAGGCATATCCTGGTTCAAGTGCAGGAAGATGAAATCGCAGTCGCGGCCCGGAGCTGCCGTCAGCTCTGTGATGCTGTCGAGGTTGATGGCGTACGCCACGACCAGGCCCATCTGATGGCCATAGAAGTACATGCGGTCCGGCGTGACAAAAATTCGCCCGTTTCCAGCCATCCCTGCTTCCTTGCCTTCGGCAGAGGCGCTGGACCAGGCGGCATTGAACACCAGGACTGGTTTGTCGTCGACTGGCGCCGTGGGGAAGAACAGCCTGAACTGTGCGTACTGCGCCCGGAGTTCGGGCGGGTAGTTGGGCGGAAACTTTTCTGATGGCACTTGTTCCCGAGCTTTGATGTCCGATTCGGTGGCATCCACACTCAGCGTCTTCCTGTGCAGACTGGCCGGCACAGGCAGCTTCTCGACAGCTGGGGTCCGTGGCATGGCCGTGGCCACGAATGGGTCACTCATGTCTGGCTTGGGGGTGTGAGGCGTCGAAAAGCTCGGGCAGTACATGGACGTGTAAGGACTGCTTCCCCAGTAATTGGCCAGGACCGCGCTGGGCAGGGCACGAACTGCTCCTGCGTTGGCGCTTGCCAGGATGGCGGTTTTGCTGAGGTTGGTCCAGATTGGAGGTTTGGCTACCGTCACCGGGGCCAGGCTCCCAGGTTGATGGTCGAGCATGGGGTTAGGAATGCGCAAGGGAGGAGCGTGCCCGATGTGAGGGGATGATGCCGTACTCGATATCAATCCTGTCCCAGCTGGTCCAAACGCGTCGAGCGAGTTCGAAAAGGTTGACTTGCGGTGCAGATCCAGCTTCTGCATGATACGCGCAGCATGTTCCCGCCCAGTCTCGCCGTCCTCTCGGCCGAGGTGAGTAGTAATCGCCCGGCGGGGAGGAGCATCGAAACTGGCGCGGGTGAGGTTGGGGTCCTGACCGGGAACAGGCAGTGTTCCTTGCCTGTCAATGGCGCCACCACCTTCCTCAATATTGTCGAGCATCTTGGCGGAGAAATCAGGAATCGACGGCGGAATGATGGAGAAGGCCGGGTCGGCACCACCGACAAGACCGCTCTGGTCCCTGCCCATGCTGGCCTCGATGGCCTTCTTCTTGGCCACCTCGAACACCTCGAGCCACTCAATCAGCTGCGCTTGCGTCTCGGCCTGCAGCATGATGGTCTGGGTCTTGGTCTTGATCTCGAAGCAGAACCTGCGGTCTTCCTGGACGGCGGGCCTTGCGCTGCACAGCAGCACTCCGATCTCATCACCCTGGAGCACCCCCTGCGGGCCCTGCACCAGCCACCCAAAGACGCCATCGCGGCAGTAGTACCACCGCCGTATCCACGTCGTCCTGACTGGCTTGCCAGCGAGCACGCGCAGGAACAACCAGCCCTGCTTCTCGGAGATGACGGCGACCTGGTCCTTCCTCTGCATGCTCATCGGGCCCTTAGACCCAAGGAACGGCACCGTCGAAATGCTGTAGTCCTCCAGCTCACGCGACGGCTTGTACGCAGCAATCGTGCTCTCACCAATGTCCCTCCTCGCAATCTGCATCTCCCTCTTAAAAACGCCCTCGGCCAGCTCCATCTCCTTCGCCCACCCGCGGATCCTCTCCAGCTCGTCCCCCCACGCACTCCGCCCAACCACGCCCGTCGACTCCCTCGCCCTCCTCACCTCCCTGCCCACATCCGCACACACCCTCACCAGCAGCTTGTCCAGCCCGGCCCTGACCTGCGGCGCCATCTGGCAGTAATCCAGGCTCGCCTTCAGGTACGCCTTGCGCGTCTCAAACACGGCGAAGGCATCCTCGCGCAGCGAGCTCGGCTCCTTGGTCTTGCTCTGGCCGACATAGCGTGCCAAGGTGCCATCAAACGTCTTTTGCGCGGCATCCAGGGCGCGCCTCGTCTCGCGAAACGTCTTCAGGTCACCCTGCACGAACGCCTTGATGGGCTCGACGCTCGCGGGCTCAAGGCGGCGCACGACGGAGAGGATGCCGCCCCACCAGTCGCGGGCGCCGTCACCTGCGCGGCGGAGGGCCGGGAGGGTGTAGTCGGCGTCGAGCACGGGAGAGTCGGCCGGGGAGGCGATGGAGGGCGGGGAGATCTTGGCGAGGTAGGCGTTGATGGTCTCTTCGAGGCCGAGCACGTCGTGGACGAGCTTGGAGGTGCTGCGGGCGTAGCTGTCAAGCCAGCGCTCGATGGCGTCGAGCTGGTCGGAGAAGTGGGCGGCAGTGGCGCGGAAGGTCGGGGAGTCGAGGGCGGCTTCGTTGAGGGTGACCGGGATGGCCGGGCTGGTGTGGGAGGATCGGGATGGGGGTTGTGGTTGCTGTTGAGAGGGTTGAGAGGATGGTGGTGGTTGGGAGGCTTGGTTGGAAGCGGAGGACGGCGTTATCACGGGCATCGTCGCCGACGGTCTCAGACCTGTCAGGGCCGCTGCTGGCGGGACCGTGGGCTCGGCCATCTCGAGACTCGGGGACAGAAGCCGGAGCTATCCTGTGCTCGGTTCGGGAACCTCGGGCGACACAGTTACTGGGTATGTCGCATAGCACGGTCGCAATCGGCCGCTTGAGTCACCCAGAGCTACCCAAGCCTCATTGTCGGTGTGGTTCACGGGTGGTATGTGCCAGAATACTGGGGATAAGGAAAGTTGATGGATCGCTGATTGTTGGGAGAGCAGGACTGTTTCGTTGGCAACCACGCCAATGACGTTGTGTTTCAGTTGAATGCAGCCTGGCGGTGGGGGCTGCAGAGCCGCTAACGACACTTCGTTGCTGCAGCTCGCTGCTATTCTTGGAGCGCCCAGGGCGCACAGTGCGGCACTGCTTTCATCTTTGTCGCTTGTTGCCCCCAACCAACATCACAAACTCAAGGACAACCCAAGACGGCAGGATTCTAGATTTGAGCGGAGTGCGTGGACGACTGGCATGTTTTGCTACGTCTTGACCACAGCCCCAACACCAACTGCGCCACTCATATACCCTTCTAACTTCTAGCTTGACAGGACCCAGCCCCAGCAGAGATAACGCGGCTAGCCTTGCTCCTTGCCCCCATCCAAAGCTTCTGGAAGCATATAGGTCTTGTACATGGCCCTATCACGCCCCAAAAGACAGACTCTGGCAGGTACCTCCCCTCTTAGGTTGCTCGCCCTCTGCACCTCCATCTGGATCGGGGCAAAGCCAGAGAGGTGGGAGAAGGCAAAGCACGAGCTGATCCCCTCATTCCCCGTGCCATTGAGTTCTAATGCTGGGGGACACCGACCTTCCGTATACTGCTGGTACGACAACTGGGCCGATTGATACGCGATGCGCAAGAGAGCCGATCTCGGCTCCTCTGAATAGCCGTTAGTACAACAAAGCAAGTTCACCTTGGGAGGTCGAACACGCACCTCTTTGACTGCACAACACAAGAAGAGACTTGTCGTCAAGAAACTTGAAGTCCACAATAGCCACGTCTCCTGGCAGCCCGATCCCACAGATCTTTGTTGAGTCTGGTCTGTCGATATCGAGGGAGGTAGTGGAACGAAGGACATAGACTGGATGGCAATGTCAGCTCTCCGGACCACGCTCTACAAAATGTCACGACGTACTCTTGTGCTTGTCTTCTTCGGGCACTATCGCGGTAAACACCCGGCACGAATCGATCTAGGATTGTCATGTTTAGTCACGCACACCCCCTGCTGCAACCCTTGGGAACACGAGCTCACCTTCTTGCTTGGCCGGCCCATCCAAAGGTCGTGTTTCCATATCTTCTTCCGAATCGATATCTCGATTGCCTCGCCGAAATGGACACCCTCCTTCTCTGCGGCGGCAATCCCCTGAATGACAGTGTTGGCCCTCGAAGTCAGGTAGTTGGCTAGAAAGTCTACCCGAGGCAACACCTTCATGAAAGGCCGCCTTGCCTTGTGCTCCTGTAGCTGCTTGTCGAGCAGATCTAGGAGAGACGGCCCCGGCTCCACCATCTCCTGGTCTTTGATGTAGTCCTCCTTGGCAACCTCGTCGAAGAACAGTGCCAAAGGACTGCCGGCCAGGTAGTGGTGGATGTATGCAAGCACCTTGGGATGGTCCATCGTTGCTTCCTTTTCGGTGAGCTCCTCGCTAACAGACGAGGAACCGGCCTTGTCAATTTCGAGACGCAGCCAGGTCGAGAAGGAACCGAAGTGCTCGAGCTCGTCCATGACGGCTGTCAGCACCTTGTGTGCAACCATCATGAGACATGAGACAATGTCCATCAGCTTGGTGATTTGTGCCTCATTGAATCCAATGTTCTCTTCGGAAGCGTGAAAGCGGGCAAGGCCGAGCAGACGGCTGAGGATGACTCCGCATCTCTCCAACGCTGGAATAAAGTTCTCATGAACCAGACTGCGAAGACTTGTCAAGCCAGATACAACGGCCTTTTCCCAACGCTTGTGTCCCTAAATGAAAGTCAATCGAGTTTCTGTAAGTGGTGGGTGATGCCTACCCGGTCACCGAGAGTATCAACGAGCCACTCCTTCACAGGCTCGAAGAGATGACCCGTTGCCAGCGTGTGATACAGCGCCTGCACAACTGTCATCTCCCCATTTGGCATCTTCTTCAGATCATCCTCAACGCCAGCCATGAACCTCCCTGGAAGCTCCCTCGTTGACTTCCACTCGCTCACCATAAGTGCTTGTGTTTGCCTCAAATACCGTAGCAGGTTCTGCAGCGCGGTCGTCTTGGACGCGAGAAGCGAAAGGTTGACGGGCGAGTAGTCCAAAAAGGCGAGGCCCATAGGCACGAGATACAACGCCGTTCCGTCCCCGGCCTTCGGGCGGAGCACGAGCATATGCTTGGAGATTTCCGGATGCGAGCTGTGTCCGCACAGCTGGAAAATGCCATCACCGCGAGGTGAGTGCTTCACTGTGCCAAGAGCAAAGGAGTCATAGATGCTGAGATGAATCCCGCCGTCGGCCGTTCCCACAATCATGACATGGACGTCGTCCGCCTCCTCAGCTTTGCTCTGGCGGAACACCGAGTCCAGCGATGCCGTCGATGAAAACAGGAACGTGTCATCCCTGCCCTGAGTCAGCCGCCCTCGCAAGTCTCAACACAAAACACAAAGGCCACTCACCCCGACCCTCCAGAAACAGGCAACGGGCTCAGTTTTGGCAGCGCCGTCTCAACCTCCAGAAAGGTCAACTCGCGCGGCAAATCCACTGCCACGTCTCCAGTGTGCTCCCCGTCCAGCAGCAACCTCCTGTCCTGGTCCCCCTTCTTCACCCTCCTCCTCCGTCTGCTCTCCCCCGTAGCATTCCTCCCACAAGCAATGAACCCAATCTTCCCGCCCTCATCTCCACCACCCGAGACCCGAATCACATGCACCGCCTTGCTACTCTCCAACCCCATCAACCTCACCACCCCATCGCTCCACCCCACAGCAAGAAACTGCCCTAACCATACGGAAACCCAGCGTCAGTACCTACCAAATCCCCGCTCAAGAAAGAAGAAAAGGAGAGAAACATACCATCCGCCTTCCACCTCACCCCCTCCACGCGCGCGCCCTTCTCCCCAATCTTAGACACGAGCTGATCGCCCGCCCGCCAGACGTGCAGCGCGGTCCCGCCGTCGCCGGCCGTCGCGGTCAGGTCCATGACCGGGTTGCAGGCGAGGTGGCCGCCCGCGGCAGGCGACGAGAGGGTGGTGGCGCCGAGGAGGCGGAGTTCGGGGGGCATGCTGCCCCTTTCGGGCAATGGAGTTGCCATAGCTTGTGTTTTACTTTGTTTGTTTTTGTTGTTGTCGGCGGGTGGGGATGGCTGGTCGTAGTTGAGAGGGATGTGTTTGGGTTGCTACAGCGTCTGTTTGCTGTTGTTATGTGTGATTTTGTCGGTTTCGGGCATGCGCGTGGGCGGGTGGAGGGCTTATGGCCATGTTATGAACGCGGAATGAAAGAAGAGGTGAAACTCTGGATTCCTTGTCTTCCAGTTCTTCCCTTTTGGTTTTTGAGGCAGTATGGCTCGGTTGATCGGTTGTTCTTGCCCCGAGTTCATATGGGTTGGTCTTGTCTGGGTTCGGTCAGGAATCAATGCGAGGTGACAAGAGACTGGTATTCGCACTGTGCGTCTAGCGGTAACATTCGCTGTGACTTCAACCGCGTAGATTCACAATCACATTCAGTTTCAGCTTGTAAAGCAGAGGTGTAAGGAAGGTGTAAAGGAGACATTTTCCTGCCGTCTCTAACCACGCCGCGCACCAAAGATACATGCCCCCTCAAAACTCCCAATCCTGACCATCATGCGTAACCGTCTACTCGATGAGGTAGGAGTCGGCCACCGACTTGATCTCCTTGGAGAAGGCGACCTCCTCATTCATCTCGAGCAGCTCAACAGATTGGACCTGTGGATTGATTAGCCAACGCCTTCTGACACCAAAGGGCCTACACTTACATCGACATCCACAAACGGCGACGTCTTCGAGAACCGCACCTGCATGGGGAAGAACTCGTTTTCGTCGTCGGTCTGTGCCTCAAACTCGAATGCCCCACTGGGGTTCTCGTCGTTGACCGTCCCGATTGTCCACTCCAGGCTGTCGCCAGACACCTCATAAACAGCGTCGAAGCTGGATATGGACGGCTCGGCACTGGTAAACGGAATAACGACACTGACATCCTTCAGCGTGTCGCCACCGGACAGCTCGTATTCGACCGTCAGCGTGCAGTTGCCATCGGAGCCCTTGTTGACCCAAACGGTAAAGGTGATGGGCAACACGCTCGTGTCGTCTGCCTTGGGCGCCGCCCGCCACCGGAGCACGCCCACGGCGTTGTTCACCGGGAAGCCCCGCGCAATGTTGGCCATCTGGATCGCCTTGGAGCTGTTGAAGAGGTTTTTGTCCACATTGGGATGCGTCCGGAATTGCGCACCGTGCGACGGTGTGGCATCGAGATTCAGCTTGACCTTGGTGAGCGAGGGGTCCGTCACGCGCAGCGTCAGGTCACCGCTGATGGAGAACGAGTTCAAGCCGCCTTCCCTGGAAATCTTCGCCGTAATTGCTTCGTTGATCGTGACATGGATCGCATCCCGGTCTAATGTTGACGATATCCGAGAAGCAGCGGCGGGCTCTGGAGCCGACGGGGTGGCGACGGGCACAAGCGGCGTGTCGTCGACGGGTCCCAGCTCTGTCTTTACGCGCTCGAACATATCTGTGGTCTTGGACTTCTTGCCCAACTGCATGCCCTTGCCCTTCGGTGCGTTGAACCTGCGTTTGGTCAGCTTTGTGGTACCCCCATGCGACAGGGCTATCGAAATCGCATACTTGGACTTGTTCTTCTCCGCCTCGTAGGTGTCGAATGTCTCGGTGACAGCCGGCCGTACTGGTGGGGTGTACGTCGGGTATACAGGCTGTCTGCTCATGCCGCCGCTGCGGCCGCTCCTCCCAGTCTCCTTGCGTTGCATCTCCAGTTGCTTGGCTTTCCTCTTGCGCTCCTCGGTAGCCTCCAGTTCCTTGTTCTGTTGTGCCGCTGCGTCAGCGACTGAAACCCGGTCAATGGCAACCTGCCCCAACGTACCCGAGCAATGATCTCCTGGATCCGCTCCTCGTGACTCTCCATCTCCAGGAACGTCTTGATCTGGCTGATGGTGAGGTTTTCCCGGTATCCGAGCGTCACCAACTCGTCAAAGGCGCTGATCAGTTCAAAGGCATTACGGAGAATCTCCCGTTCGTCGAGGCTCTTGCAGGTGCTGGTGACGACTTGGGCGAACAGGTGCAGCGAGTCGATGTCCTGGAGGATGTTGGACTGCTTGTTGGTGATGAGCACCATGTACAGCTCGTCCAGCGGCTGGTAGACAAATCGGACATTGTCCTGCTCGACGGTCGTGTGCTGGTTGCCGGAGTTGGCCGCCTTCGGGAAGGATGCGAGGAGGGCTTCGATGCGCGACCGCTTGATGTCGTGGAAGGCCCGCGCGAGCACGGCCTTGCCGCCGCGCGTGCAGATGGACGCAGCAAGAACAACCTATATTCACCATCTTGTCAGTCTTTGGCGGGGATGCAAAGCCACAGAGCCGACGTACCATTTTGATTGCAGCTGGGGGGAGGGGCTTGGAGAAGGTCGCGGTCTGGGTGCGGTTCGGAGGAGCTTCAACGCTTGGGGCTGGCCACTGTCATTGGAATTGGCACACTGTGGCCGAGTGTGGTCAATCTGGCCGAATGTTGGTCGAGGGGTTGACAGCTGGCAACTAGGAGCTGGAAGTGCCACGGCCTGCAGCCTGCACATGGCCCGTGCTCCTCCCGGTGGCGCTAACCAAATGCAGGACCTTCTTCAGGCGGCTTCTTTCGCGTTTCTGATTCAGTTTCCAACCTCACCAACTTCCTGCTCTCGATCCAGGAATCCTCCACCATCCATCAGTCAACTACGCCCGCATCCGCCTCTTCCGGTCTGCGTCTGTTCCCATCGCCGCAGATTTATCATTTTCGTGCGAGGGCACCTTTAACACAGCCATCAGATCGCGACCTCAACTTGACAGTCCGTTTGCCGCGATCCCGACCACAGCAACCACGAGCCGCTTGTTCCGTTTTCGATCAACCGATCGAGGATCCTGATATCGTCGAGTCTCCCAACGTCAGGCCCGAGAAGCCCTCAACATCATTTTTTGAAACTCTGTATGCGGCAAAACATCTGCTTTTTTTCACCCGCCAAACCACAGCCACGTCGATATCGTCGAACAACCACCTTCCACGCGAATTTCCATCTGCCTACGACAGCATCATCTCGAGTCGTCTTGTCCTCACATTTCCGTGTCGTTTGACGCCACTTTCACGAATCCTGCGCATTATCGGCCACGACCGCTCGGTCAACCCACCAGACTTTTCTCGAGTGGATGAGGCCGATGGGCACCTGGGAGTAAACCAGGCTGTGCAAGTATCCATCCGCGGGGTTCGCTTCCAGACTCATCATCTGAGCCTGTGCTGCCCACTGGTCAGCCAACACCTCTCTGATGGAGCCTGCCGGGATATCGGTAGGGGCTGGGTCTCCGGATCAACTGGACCCAGCATACCAGTTAGACTTTGACCCCAACGCTGGTCTTGCCTTTGAGGATTTCGACTATACGCAATTTGCACAAGACCAGCATGGTTTCACCCCAAATACCGCAGAAGATGGTACCGCCCCAAACCCCGATACAACCCTCAGCGATGTAGATGAAGAGGCGCGCGCTGGCCCCGCTGCGGCTGCGGCTGCGGCTGCGGCTGCGGTCAAACCCGAGCAGACCACAGATGCCACGCAAGAAACTGGCCATGACGCCGAACTCCAGGTGGACTACCAAGATGAGATTGGATACGAGGATGACGATCTCGTAAACACCAACATAAACGCGGATCTGGACATTGCAGAGGTTGGCGAAGCAGAGGTTGGGTTGTCAAATGCCATCCCCGAAGACCATTTGGATTTGGAGCCCGTTGAGTTCGCCGATGGCAGTCACGCCGAGACGTTGGCGCACGACAAGGATGCATCTTGGGATGAGGACATCAACTTCGAAGAGCACGGCGAGAGCATCAACCACCAGAATGAGTCTAGTGTTGCCGCCGAGGAAGAGCTTGCTGAAGAAGATGTCGCCAAACATCCAGATGACAATGACCTCACCGTTGCCGACCTCGACAACGAGACCACCCACGACCAGTTTGCTGCTGAGCACCATGACGATGATCTCGAGGAAGCACTTGACGATCTCTCACACTCGCTTGCTGATGCTCCCGACCTAGAAGTTCTCTACAACGAAGATTGCTATTCATTGTTCGGGACACTGGACGACGACCCCGAGTCTTACTTTCTCTCCGATGTCCAGGAGCTTGATCGTCCGTTGTCCCAATTCCTCTCTGCTCTACGGGCGGTCATCTCGGACGAGATTGCACCGACGGATGAGGTAGTGATCCGCTTTGACCCTCTGGATCTCCAATTCGGGGAGCGGTCGAACGAGAAGTTTTTGAACCGCACCTTCCGTGAGATTCTTGGTTGCCATGCAGCACTTGGCCGAGTGCGCGGCATCCCTGCGGATCCTGTCATTCACCTGGCGGTCCGGCGCGACTGCGAGGAGCATTTCCTCGAGCTCCTTGCCGAAGCCGAGCTCGGTAAGGGCTCTCCTCATGACGCAGAGGATTCTGAGATGTCAGAGAACCTGGATGAGGTATCCCCGACCGACGACCTGGGTGATGGGCGGACCCAAGATACACCATCCGAAGCCGGAAACTCGGATCAAGCCCATGATGAAGGCGAGCATGCCGTCACAGACCATGCTGAAGACAAGAACGAATCTGAGCTCGAAACAGGGGCCGGCCAGGACGATGTGGCAGAGAGACACGAGCAGGATCTGCAGGCTGGTGCCAGTGCACCACAGCCTCCCAACATTGCCGCAGACGCTCTTGAAGGAGAGGAGCTTTCGGAGGACATCCTGGCTGCAACCCATCCTTATGAAATTGCCGAGGACGCAGCGGATGAAGAGCAGGTCTGGGAAGGACAGGTGGTAGAGGATGACGTAGGTGAGGAGCGAACCTGGGACGAACAGACAGCGGAGGACGACCGAACGGTCCCGCAACCTGCCGAGGTGTCTCTCGAGGTGTTTGCTGAGGAGACACATCCACCGGTTGAGCAACAAGATGACACCGAACTCGTGGAGGCGACAGACTTCAGCACAGTTGACGAAGCTCCTGTCTACGAAAATGGTACACTTGAACAGGAAGCAGGTGCAAACGGTAAATACCCTTCTTTCCTTTCCCCAACAGTTCACGTTTCCCTACCTGGAGCGGGACGGCCGGTTTCGGGGACATCACAACAACCAGCCCCAACGAGCCCGAGTCCAACCACCCTTGGACAGGCCGACGACTGCTGGGAGATCGACTATTCAGATGATGAAGACGGATCGATAGTCAATGGGGCATTGGAGGAGGGAGCGTGTCCAGCGCCCGGGCTTCGACGGCAACATGGGATGGGTTATGAGTTGGCCCGCAACAGCTCGGTCGAGTCTCTGTGCACCATCAAAACTTCCGAGCCCAGCGACGTCAGCATGACCTTTTCGTTCGACATAGAAGCTAACAAGGATTCTCATCAAGATGACGATCTCATAATCGCGTTCGATGACGACCATGACCTGCCGACCATTCACGAAGAAGGCGACGAGTATGAGGAGTACTCACTCACTTACGATGCGTCAGAGAATATCGCCGACGAAGCTACCGGGCCAGATACCACCGGGACTGCCACCGAATCTCTCATCAAGGGTTCTGAGAATGGGGTTCATGTTGCCGCTGCGGCGGAGACGGCATCTGTTCACACCAGCACAACACTCAACGGCGATGAGATCGACTATGAGGAAGAGAATGGCGCAGACGAGCCGTTCACACCCGATGCCAACGCTCAACAACTGGAGGCTGCTTCTGGGATGGACAATGACGAGATCGACTGGGAGAACGATGAAGATGAGCACGAACAGCAGCCGCCGGGCGGAGATGATGGTGCCGAGTATGGGGAGTCGAAAGAGGCTGCTCTCACCCCACCGAGCGTTGCTGGTAAACGAAGCAGGACTGACGAGACAGAGAGTCTGGCTGACGAGACCGGTATGCCTGCCTGTCTGTCTGTCAAAAGAGTGCGCGTGCGCTAACGCCAACCGCAGACCACAAGCGTCGTCGGACTTGAGCGGCCGACTCGACACAGCGCCTTTGTGATTGTCCGTGATTCCGGACCTGGTTGTAGTTCAACCGCGCGTTGCTTCTTCTGCAAGGCGCAACACATCTCTAACCCCTCCCTCCTTTCCGGACTCTGACAGGTTACACTTCGACAAGTTCACAGCAAAGTTCTTGGGAACTTGATAGGTAGGTTCAACAAAACGATTTCATGGACCACGGCAAAGGTCTTTCTGCGCTGCAGTCGGGTCACAGTTCGCGTCGATACCGGGCCTGGACACACGGGACACACACACAAACAACCATCATTACCTTGGCCCATCAGGTCACATTAAGATGGAACGACACTTCAGCAAATCACCTAACAGAGCATTTTACCAGTGCTTTCACATGTAGGACTACCGAAGGATCTTGGAGGCGGCGGACAAGGGAAAGTTTTGGGGCATGGGTCTGAGTCGAGGCCTCTTGTGCTCGGAGCTTGGAGCTGGGCCCCTATCGAGGTGGGCCATGATTCCCCAGATCCTGTTTGTCATGGACGTGGAGGTCAACCCAGTTTCTGTCCCCTCAGCTGGCATTTCCAACATCCAGCCTTGTGGTGACGAGAAATCTGGCGTTGGTGCTTGGAAAGGTGCTGGAGGGAGATGGACCGGTTCCCTTTTCGATTCTCGTTTGGCCACCCACGCTTGAGCGGTGGGGTTCTTTTATCGTTTTATTTCCCTGTCTTGTTTGAGCTTGTGTCTTGATAGAAACTCGTCGCCCAGGCGCTGGAGGCTGGTGCGCCTAGGGGTGCCAAAATCTGGTTGTTCAGTTTTCGTTTTAGTCCTCGGGGCAATCGTTACCGGGATCTGCTGCGCCAAAAGGGGACGCGCGTAGGTATTTAAAAGTTGAGTCTAACGGTTGCACTCAACTCGTGGCCAAGTGATCCTCCGGCTCTGTTTTCGAAACACTTGGCATCAACACATGTGAATCAAATGACAGCCGAGAGTTTGAACCAGCCAGTGGGCGGGTTAAACCTCCGCCGGGATCTGCATGGCTCAGGGGTCTGTCTCTCAGAACCCAGTGCAATGCAACAGGCAGAGATGCCATCCCAAGATTGTAAGTTCACCTCATATGTACATGCGCAAATGTTGGCGTATACGAGTTGCTTCGGTCTTTCAAAACATTCTGAAGACAAACCAGAGGCGAGGCAGCTTGTATACGATGTCGTGTCCGGTGTGCTCGACTCGCATCTCCCTCGCTGCTCCACATGAGCTCAGCAGTGAGTGGGGAGACTGACGTGGGCTGCGGCCCTAATGGTGGATTGGCGGCCGAGAGAGGAGTTGTATTGTAACGTTATGGGGGGCCACCCCAGACCCAACCAACCCAACCCCCCATGAGGTGCTGAGATGAAGGGGCGCTGGGTGGGAAGCAAACGTCTTCGCTGCCAAATCCTCACAGACTTGTTGGGTGCGTTGTGGAGGTTGCATTGTGAAAACCCATGTCCTCCGCTGAGTAAGAAACCGGGTTGTTGGGGCCGTTTTGCTCTCCTTTGGCAAATCTTCTTCCTGGCCTGGTTCAATCCGTGATTCGTGGCCTCTTGGCGGCCTGGACAAGACATTCAATCTCTGCTTTTCGTGGCTGAGTTCAGGTCTGGGTTACGATTCGGCGCATGCCAAGGGCTGGAACTGGCAGCCTTTTTTGGGACACGGCCTGGACGCCTGCCCACTGACAGGGCACGGCGCAGCCAAGCAGGGGTCCCATAACTCGGACAGGGGTTGCTCGTGATTCTTGAAACCGCCGCTCATCCCCAGACTTCCCTCACACCCACTTCCGAGCAGCAGGGGCCTTGATCGAAACCTGAGCTCTTGATTTCGATTGCGCCAAAACCGAAAAAAAAAAAAGAGCCGCTGCTGGCCACTTTGTTGCCGTTGCACAGAACAGGAAAAGGGAACTCGGTCATTTTTTTTGGGGGACGACGACGGCGATAGCGTAGGTTTTCAATCTGCAGGCGGCAAAAGCAACAAGGGCCCTTGCGCGCAACAAACACCGGACAAGACTCGACTCGACTTCTGTCCTCTTCCGACGAACGAACGAAGCAGCGAACAGACGGTCGAGACACGCCCACGACACCAACTAAAAGACCCGCCGTTCGCGAATTCGCAGCACACGGATGCGGCGCAGGCAAAGGCCCTGCTGAATCTCTCGTTGTCTCCCCTCCGAGTCTCGCCCGGCGCGAGCGCCCCGCACCTCACGCAACACCCTCGGCCTGTCGCTTACAGAGGACTCGATCGGGTAGCGCATTCTCGCTGCCCCCGCGCTCGCTTCACCCCCTCCTCTCCTGTCGAGAAGATGATGGAGGACAAGTATGGCTTCCCTTGAGCGCGCAACTGTCGCTGGTTTGCAGCTTGGAACCGGAGGGAAGCGTGGTTGGCTGACAATCCGGTCTTGCTGGCAGGTACATCGGGCTGGCGTTAGCCATGTCCTCAAGTTTAGCCATTGGTATGCGCTTCGTTCTGTCGATGCATGGGACGGCTGAGGTCAGGAGCGCTAACATTCTCTCTGACAGGCACTAGTTTCGTGATCACCAAGAAGGTATGGGACCCCCGCGACGCAGGAAATGCATTGCGCCCTGGATGCCCGCGCACTATGCATGCCGGTAGAACCGTTGCGCTAACCGCGAATTGTCTGATATAGGGGTTGATGCAAGCAGAGGAACGCCATGGCTTCGAGGGCGACGGCTTCGTCTACCTGCGGAATCCCATGTGGTGGGCGGGCATCATCTGCTGTACGACCGACCCAACACCGACCATTCTCGACGAAGACATACGAACTGACGGCGATTTGCAGTGGTTATTGGAGAAATCTTCAACTTTGCGGCTTACGCCTTCGCGCCTGCCATCCTCGTCACGCCACTCGGCGCACTATCCGTCTTGATAGGAGCCGTGCTGGGTTCCTACATCCTCAAAGAAGAGCTAGGGACGTTGGGCAAGCTTGGAAGCGCCATCTGTCTGATTGGTGCGGTCATCATCGTCCTCCACGCGCCCCCTGATGAGGATATCGAGAGGATCGACCAGATTCTTAACTATGCGATCCAGCCAGGCATGTCTTAAGCCCGACTCCGCTTATCGGCTCAACGGGCCTTGCTAACTTTGGCTTAGGGTTCCTGCTCTACTCGCTCGCTGTCTGCGTCTTTGCCGGCGTTATGATCTACAAGGTCGGCCCTCTCTACGGCAAGAAGAACCCGCTCATCTACCTGAGCATCTGCTCCACCGTTGGGTCAATCTCGGTCATGGCCGTCAAGGCGTTTGGCATTGCACTAAAGTTAACCTTTGCGGGCCATAACCAATTCATCTACCCCTCGACCTACGTTTTCATGATCATCACGGCGGTCTGCATCTTGACCCAGATGAACTACTTTAACAAAGCGCTGAGCCAGTTCCCCACCAACATGTAAGTCTCAGCAACTCAAGAGAATACCAACGATGCTGACCCTCGTTTCTCTCAGTGTGAACCCTCTCTACTACGTCACCTTCACCACCGCGACGCTCTGCGCGTCTTTCATCCTCTTCAAGGGCTTCAATACCACCGAAACTGTCAACACCCTCTCCCTCATCTGTGGCTTCCTTGTCACCTTTACAGGTGTCTACCTGCTCAACCTGAGCAGAAACGATCCTAACGGTACCAAGATGCTCGCTCGACGAGACACCGGCGACATCACAGGCACCGACATGATCTCGAGCATCCAGACGCGGATTAGCATGGAGGCACGGCGGTCGCAGTCGCACCGCCTGAGCATCGGCAGCAACCCCCGCGGTGGCGACCGCGAGGGCCTGATCCGCGCCTACGATGAGGAGGAGTCGGCCGGCTTTGGGCTGACGGACCTCGCCGAGGATACAGACGAGGAGGACAACGACCCGCGGTCGCCCATGATCCCCAGCTTCCCGCGCAGCAACGGCCACCCGCCAAACGGAACTCATCTCAGCGTTAAGAACGGGAATGAGTCAATAGAGCTACAGAATCGGAAGTCGGGAGAGAGGTGATGACACGGGGCCTGTCCTGCGAGTGTCAGCTCAACCCGTTACTTTCCTGTTTTTTTGGCTCCGTGAGACGACAAGCGGAAGATCCGCTTTTGTACTTCTACCCGTCGCATCAAAGTCACCCCTAAATCGCATCATTTTTGAGACACGAGTCTCTCTCACTGGGTACGAGCACGAACGGATAGACGGCGACACACACCCAACACCGAGGGGCCACCGAAAACCAGCGGGCGCAACGTACCACATCTCTTTTGAAATCCACTCTGTATATTTTCCTCACCGTCTCTCTCCCTTTCCTTTCTTTCTGGGCCTAATAGGAGTCTATCGGAACCGGGGACCGGGATGGTTTTTGTCATGAAAAGGGGCGACGCGGAGGGAATGGCTGGCTATGTACCTCACCTCCCTTGGCTTGGGGAACGTTGGTGGCACAAAGACCAGGACTGGGGCAAGGGCTTGGGCTGGGGCTGGGTAACGGCGGGGATAGGGAGGGGCTTTCCTTTTTTTCTGATTCAGATGCCCAATATTTCTCACGATCTTCGCGCGCGGACTGGCAGGCAGGCAGGCAGGCAGCACAGCACAGCACATGTTAGGCGTTTGTGTTTTGGCTCCATTTTGTTCTTTTTCTTGGGCATAGTTGATTTTGATTTGACCAGGGATTTTTACCCATTCTCGGGCTGGCCGAGATTCGGGCTGTTGCTTGCCTTTGCTTGCCTAATCTTCTTGTCTCGATTATGATGGGAGAGTCGGGTGCCGGAGATGTCGCGAAAGCAGTTGCTAATGCTGCGGTCATGTACGATATAGGGAACGACACACTTGTCTGAGGGTCGTTCCCTGTGGCGGAGAGGGCGTTTCTGAGACTAGCACTCTCTGAGATGAACCAGTGCTTTGCTCTCCCATGGGTGAGTGATTTCGGCAATTGGAGATGGCCACAGCGACCTGGGATCATGGCACAACATCACACCGAGGCAAAGTTTGTTGAGAGGTTTATTCCTCAAGCGAGTTTAGGATCGTCCGACGTTAACTGCCCTGTCCATGGGGTCTGCCTGGATAGATACAAGTCTACCCTCCAAAGCAACATTCCGTCCGTTTTCCCGTTTCGCAGACTCAATGCAATATGCTCAAAGTTGACGCCGAGTGACCCATCCATCCGCAACCATCCTATCGAGCGTGTGGCGCGCCCGAAAAAAGATCCTCCCAGTCAGAGCTGCATTCTCTGCTGATTACCAGTCGTACACGACCGGAGCGTCATCAGCGGAAGCGACCTCGACGGGAGGAGGAGCCACAGCACCACCGTCGCCGCTCTCCTATTGCTCGGCGGGGGCGGGCTCCTCCTCACCAGCCTGCTCCTCCTGGCGGGCAGCCTCAGCAGCAGCCTGGGCAGCGGCGGCCTTAGCGCCGTAGTCCTGGCTCATGGGCTGGACAACCGGGGTCTCCTCCTTGGGCTCGATGATGGTGACGGCGTCAGGGAGCGACTTCTGGGGGCCGGCCTTGCCCTCGGGGTCGCTGCCGCGCATGATCTTGACCTTGATACCGAGCACACCCTGGCGGAGCAGGACGTGGCGGGTGGCGCTGTCGATGAAGTCCTTGGCGGGCTGGCCGGAGTGGATCATGAAGCCGTCGGTGAACTTCATGCTCTTGGCGCGGGCGGCGCGCAGCTTGCCGGAAACGACAACCTCGCAACCCTTGGCACCGCTCTCCATGATGAAGCGGAGGACACCGTAGCAGGCACGACGGACGGCGAGACCGTTGAGGAGCTTGTAGCGGAGCGACTCGCACTGGGCGACGGCCGAGAGACCGCGGTTCTGGACCTTGGCGGCATAGAGGGAGACCGAGTTCTCGGGGAACTTGAAGCGCTTCTGGATGAGGCTGGTGAGCTCACGGATGCGGCGGCCCTGCTCGCCCAGAACCTCCTGGGTGTGTGTGGCGCGGATGATGATGTCGGTGACGGTCGGGGTGACGCGGACTTCGACGCCGGAGTAGCCCTCCTCGGCCAGCTCGCGCTGGAAGAACTCGTTCAGCTCGGCGTAGAACACACCATCGGCGACGAACTTTCTCCGCTTGGAGCTGCAAACAACAAACATGTCAGTCTCGAAGTCCCCCCTCCGGATCTGCGTCCACGCCAGCACGGCGAGGTCGAAGCCCTCGACTCCTGGCCACCGATTCCGGGTTGGGGATTTTTTTCTCTGCTTACATCTGAGTGCCGGGAACAGCCATGGTTGTGGTTTGGCGATGAGAATCCTCACGAGTTCAATTGTTGCAGGAGGTTGAGGCACGACCTTCTCGCGGTGTTCACCCGACTTTTTTCAGATTGGGGGATATTCGACCTGCGCACTGCTTTTTGCGAATTCTTGGTGGGCTGTCTTGCCCATTCTGGGTGCCAAGTGGAGTAGGGTTTGCAATGCCCAATCAAACGCGGGAAGCGCGAGGAGGGCGTGGCCGTCCGAAAGCTAGGAGTGTCTGGAGCGGGTCCAGCAGCCTTGCGGCCTGCGGCTGCCTCGCCGGCCAACTCGGGCCCGCCTGTGGTGGGGCGCTGTCGACGTCAAGCGCCGCGTGGTGTTCCTTTTGGCCGTCAGTTGCTGTTGTTACTGGCAAGCGCAAGTGTCGGCAGGCAGGTCTTGTGATGCAGCCGCTTTCCCAGCGAACTGACCCGACTAAGAAGAAACACGCAACAGCCCTTCGACCTTTAGCATGTGCTGACATGCCGCCCAGCCGTTCAAGCCCATAGGCACCTATCCTCAGTCGACCTGTCCAACCTCCCCATGGAGCTCTGAACTGCCCCGCGCATCGCCCCGTCTACCAGCCAACCTCGAATTTCCGAACCCCCCCCCAACCCTCGGCTTGATCCTTGGGTTGCTTCCGTCCGCAGACACCAGACGCCGGCATAACATCGACATTATTTCCATTCCTTCGTCATGTCGGCCCCGCAGAATAAGCACGTATGTGTCCCAGCGGTGCAGCCGTCGCGGGACTGTGCTAAACCCAGGCCAGGTGTATCCCAACGTGCATGCCCTGCGAGGCGGCAAGCCCGAGCTCGGCGATGTTGCTCTGAGCGACTACCATCTTGTCTTCCGATTTCCTCCTGAATCCAAGACGGCTGCCGACCCGCAGTTGAAGAAGCAGGCGAAGCAGGTCTGGTTCGCGTTTCACGTCATCTCCCAGTGCACACTGCGGCCGACGCCCTCCTCGAGCGGAGTGCCCTCGTCGATACGCATACGTTTCCGAGACTTCACCTACGTCAGCTTCAACTTTACCGACGACAAGGAGGCACGGGATGCCTTCGAGTTTATCCGCGCGAGGACCTGCAGGCTGGGCAGCATAGAGAACCTCCTGGCCTTTGCCTACACCCTCCCGCCAGGGTCCCCCGAGAATAAGGTTGATGGCTGGGGCTTGTACGACGTGAGAGCCGAGTTCAGGCGGCAGGGGATCAGCGAGAAGTCGGCCGACTTGGGGTGGAGGATATCCACGATCAACGCCGACTATTCCTTCTCCCCGACCTACCCGGCGCTGCTGGCCGTCCCGTCCAAGATCTCGGACAACACGCTCAAGTACGCGGCCAACTTTCGCTCTCGTGCCCGGATACCCACCCTCAGCTACCTCCATCCCGTCAACAACTGCACGATAACCCGCAGTTCGCAACCTTTTGTGGGGCTCCGAATGAAGCGCAGCATTCAGGATGAGCGCCTCGTCGGTGCCTGCTTCTCGGCATTGGCGGATTCCTTGGATGCTACTTCGCCCCCGGATCCGGACCGAAGCCCGTCTTCCAGCCACGTGGATCTGAGCGCGGAGAGCGCGGATGCTGATCTATCGCTGTCGGAAACGGAGCGCATGCGGAGGGAAGACGAGCTCATTGCCGGCCCCAATGCGCTGTACGACGAGAAGACCGGGAAGCGGCTCGTCTACGGCGCACAACAGCACAATCTGATTGTCGACGCCCGGCCTGCCATCAACTCCTATGCCATGCAGGCAATAGGGATGGGTTCGGAGAACATGGACTATTACAGATTTGCCAAAAAGGTCTTCCTAAATATAGACAATATTCACGTCATGAGGGACTCGCTAGACAAGGTTGTCAGCGCCATCAAGGACGCCGACGTTTCCCCCTTTCCGCCCAACCGAGACCTCCTGGCCAAGAGCAAGTGGCTGAAACACATTGGCGGCATCCTGGATGGTTCGGCTATCATCGCGCGGCAGGTTGCCATCCAACACTCTCATGTGCTGATCCACTGCTCCGACGGCTGGGATCGGACAAGCCAGCTCAGTGCGTTGGCGCAGCTGATGCTGGATCCGTACTACCGCACAATCGACGGCTTCATTGTGCTGGTTGAGAAGGATTGGCTGTCGTTCGGGCACATGTTCCAGCTGCGGTCGGGCCACATGAGTCACGAGAGCTGGTTCACGGTTGATAGCGACGCCCTAGCCGGCACGACAATCCGGCCTGGCGAGAGCGAGGGCCGAGGCGACGCGATTGAGAATGCTTTTGCAAGCGCGAAACGGCTGTGGAACAAGAGCGTGGGCGTCGATAAAGATGCATCGTCCTCAGATGCCGACGACCCTTTGGCGGCTGACGAGGCGAAACAAGGGACTGCGCCCGTCGCCGAGGACCAGGCGACGCGACTCAAAGATGTCTCGCCTGTCTTCCATCAGTTCCTTGATGCCACATACCAGCTTCTCCGGCAACACCCAACGCGCTTCGAGTTTAACGAACGCCTCCTCCGGCGCCTGCTCTACCACGTTTACTCGTGCCAGTACGGCACTTTTCTGTTCAACAATGAGCGGCAGCGCCACGAAGCGAGGCTGCGTGAACGAACACGCAGCGTCTGGGCCTACTTCTTGAGCCGGCGGCAAGAGTTCACAAATGCCCAGTACGACCCGACCATCGACGACCACACCAAGGGGCGGGAGCGGCTTATTTTCCCGCGCCTCGGCGAGGTGCGGTGGTGGCACCAGGTCTTCAACCGCACAGACGACGAGATGAACGGCGCCATCAACGCCTCGATTGCCACGGCGGAGCGCGTAGCGGCCTACTCGTCTGGGCTTTCCGACCCGGTCATCGCGAGTGGTGACGGGACAGGGAATCAGTCAGAGGACACATCTAGGGACTCAGCCAGTCCCTCTCGCAGCCCGCAACCACCCGGCCTGACTGCGAGCCAGTCGGTTCTCACGGGCGTTGAAACGGCGCATGAGGCCCTGACGCCGGATGCTAGGACTACAGCGTCGTTGAACCGCAGCGCGAGCACAGGCGGAATGCCCGGCGCCCTTGGAGCGTTGCAGGACAGACTTTCCGGCCTGGCAATCGGAAAAGGGGTGTTTGGCAGTGCCGGGGGCAGCCCAGCCACTGGGAGGAATCGTCCAGGCGGCCATAGCAACGAGTCTAATGGCCTCGCGGGAGAGGGCGCCAGTAGGAAGTCGGAAGATGACAGCGGGGGGCAGGAGATGAAGAGCATGGATTGAATTAGATTGGGCGGCATACAGCGGGATGGTTTGACTGCAGGCAGCTAGCGTTATGTTTTGTGAGTGCTGGATGGACCCGGCATGTCCTGGATTACACAGGAGGAGGCGAGAGCACTATGCGTTTTTTTGATGGAGGGAGTGGGCTGTCATGGATATGCAAATGGTTAACGACACGAAAAGCAAGGCTGCTCCTCTCCCAGCGCTGGCCCAGTGAAGACTTGACGGAGGCTGCTATAGGCCGTTTAAGGCCTTTGACATCTTGTCCTCGCGCCGCCTTTAAAGGCGCTTGTAAATATCCACCTGAAAACCGCTGTAATCAATGCAAAGTCACTTCCAAGACTTCTGAACTACCTACCTGGGATTGTCGAGAGTATCATAAGACAGGGGCGCCGAATAAGCGTAAAATACTCTCCCACTCAAGCTGTCTGTTATCAGTGTTTTGAAAGCAGGAGCTGCTGCTGTCCCCCCCTGAATCGACCCCACCTGTTGTGGCACCAACAGCCCCGCAGCAGCTGAGTGAGCTGGCGCGCACTGACCAAGAGCGACCGGCTGGGCAATGGGCATGCTTGCCTGGATTTTGTTAACGTTAGGCCATGTTCCTGGCCGGGGTTGGGTGTTGACTGGACGGGGAGCTCGCCTCGATCTCCTGCTGCCCGCACTCCATTCCACCCGCCAGCTATCCAACCCTCGCAGCGCAACCAAACCCACCAACAACGCCGGGCGTCTCGATTTCAGCTCGCCCTTTTGCTCGTGCGTGCCATCGTCGCCGGCCCTCTTGCTCCTTACCGACTATCCACCATCAAACGTCATTTGCCGACCACGAGGGGCGGCAACAGCAGCGAGAAAAAGCGAGCACCACCGTCAAAAGGCGGCTGCTGCCCACTCTGCGACACCTCCCATTCATTCGTCAAGGACGCCCGGTCGGCCAACACCCACTTTCCCATTGCATCACATCCCGCACCACACGCGATCCCAGCCGCCCTGCCCAGCGCCTGCCCAAAAATTCCGCCCTGCTTCTCCCCAAACACAACCACAGCAAAGCGACTCTCTCGATTTCCCTGCCATAACCGTGCCCTTTCTCTCTCCACAAGTCGCCCGCCATGGCTGACGCGACGAACCCCCCCGCCGATGAGCTCTACCCCATCGCCGTCTTGATCGACGAATTGAAGGTATGGCGGTGACAACAACAACCCCCGGAGCCCCTCCATGGGAACCCATGATTAATCTCGTATGGCTAGCACGACGACGTCCTGCTCCGTCTCAATGCTATCCACCGCCTGTCGACCATTGCCCTGGCCTTGGGCGCCGAGCGCACCCGCGACGAGTTGATCCCCTTTCTTGACGGTCAGCCTGCCCCCGCCTCGCCCCCGATGTCGCACGCTTTCACCCTCGCTAACACGCCCCGGTTGCAGAGTCCGTCGAGGACGAGGACGAGGTCCTCGTTGCCCTGAGCGAGGAGCTCGGGGGCTTCATCGACTACGTCGGCGGCCCCCAGTGGGGCCATGTCCTGCTCTCCCCGCTCGAGAACCTCGCAGCCATAGAGGAGCCCGTTGTGCGAGACAAGGTATGCGCGGGGTTGCACGTCCCGCATGGTGACGCGCCGCGTTGGCTGACACGCCACCTCTGCAGGCTGTCGAATCGCTGAACAAGATCTGCGGCGATCTCTCCCCGAAACAAGTCGAAGACTACTTCATCCCCCTCACGATCCGCCTCTCCAAGGCCGACTGGTTCACCTCCAAGGTGTCGGGATGCGGCCTGTACACGGCTCCCTATTCCAAGGTCTCGCCCCCGATCCAAGAACAGCTCCGCCAGCAGTTTGGCCAGCTGGTCCACGATGACACACCCATGGTGCGCCGCCAGGCCGCCACCAACATGGCCAAGTTTGTGAAGGAGATGCCCGCCGCGATCGTTGTTGAAGAGATGATACCCATGTTCCAACACCTCGTCCAGGACGACCAAGACAGCGTCCGCCTGCTCACCGTCGAGATCCTGATTTCCATTGCCGAAGTCGTTCCCAAGGAGCAGCAGGCGAGCCACGGCGTGCTTCTCACCTCGCTGCGCAGCTTGATAGAGGACAAGAGCTGGAGGGTCCGGTACATGATTGCCGACAGGTTCGAGAAGGTCTGTCACCCCGCAGAACACGGTCGGCTTTCTGCCCGATATCCTCCGCCAAGACTAACAATGGGAGTAGATCGCCAAGGCCGTCGACGAGGAGGTTGTGGCCAGGGACCTGGTTCCCGCCTTTGTAAAACTGCTCAAGGACGGCGAGGCCGAAGTTCGGACGGCCATTGCGGCGCAGATCCCCGGCTTCTGCGCCCTGGTTGACCAGAGTACCCTCCTCAACGACATCATGGGGACGGTGGAGAACCTGGTGTCGGACAGCTCGCAGCACGTACGTGCAGCCCTCGGGACGCAAATCAGCGGCCTGGCCCCGATCCTGGGCAAGCAAGAGTACGTCTCAATCCATTCACACAGGTGCGCAGAGGAGGACCGGGTTGTTAACGGTTGAGCAGGACTATCGATCACTTGCTGCCCATGTTCCTCCAAATGCTCAAGGACGAGTTCCCCGAGGTGCGCCTCCACATCATCTCGAAGCTGGAGCTGGTAAATCAGGTTATTGGCATCGACCTGCTTGCCCAGTCTCTCCTCCCCGCCATCGTGCAGCTCGCCGAGGATAAGCAATGGCGCGTGCGGCTCGCTATCATCGGCCACATGCCCTTGCTCGCCGGCCAGCTGGGCGTCCAGTTCTTCGACGAGAAGCTCAGCCAGCTCTGCATGGGCTGGCTCGGGGACACGGTCTTCTCCATCCGCGAGGCCGCAACCCACAACCTCAAGAAGCTTACCGAGGTTTTCGGCGTCGAGTGGGCCAATGAGGCCATCATCCCCAAGGTCATGGCAATGGGCGGCCACCCCAATTACCTGTACAGGATGACAACAGCCTTTGCCATCTCGGTAAGCAGAGCCTCCGGTTTCAAAGGTGTTGGCAGACGTGCCGTGACTGACTATGGGAAACAGACCCTGTCCAGCGTTGTGAGCATGGACGTTATCGCCCAGTCGATTCTCCCCATGCTGGAGAAGCTCACGGCGGATGATATCCCAAACATCCGGTTCAATGTCGCAAAGACCTACTCGGCCCTGATTGCGGTGCTTCGCCGGCTGCCGGAGCAAGGCACCATCTACACTCTGGAGCAGGCCAAGACGCCCTTCAGCCCGTCGCCCAAGGGCCAGCAGCTGATTGACGAGCGGATCATGCCGTGTCTTGAGAAGCTCCAGAAGGATGACGACGTGGATGTGCGGTATTTTGCGACCATGGCGGCCGCCGTGGCGACGGGACCGGTCGGGGGCCAGGGAGAGCCCATGAACACATCACCATAGAAGAGAGAGTCATAATGAAGCAATTCCGTTCCTGCCTTGGTTGCCTTCATTGCCGCGCTGCCGTTCCAGCTAGATCAGTTTTAGGTGATGTCGGTGCCTGTAAGGTTAGATACGGTGTTGAAGGGATGCCGAGTTCATGAGGTGCGTGTTTGGTGATAGATAGGCAGCGGGCATGTTTTGGCACAATACAGCATGTGCAGAAGAGGCCACAAGGGGAGGGGG
>Ga0247824_10000150_pt1 | contig 29395 bp, 38 predicted proteins | sample 13C_PalmiticAcid_FD_194412 | JGI IMG/M metagenome (GOLD analysis project Ga0247824, IMG submission 194412) | Soil microbial communities from agricultural site in Penn Yan, New York, United States - 13C_PalmiticAcid_Day48 | ecosystem: Environmental > Terrestrial > Soil > Agricultural land...
GGGTTGGTCGCGTGCCAAACAGCGCAAGCGTTTGGCGACGCCAAGGGGGGTCCGTCAGTTCAACAGCTTAGGGGGCTGGCCCCCTGACTGCGTCAGCTTGTCGCACCCTGTCATCCGTCAAGTAGGCTGACGATCAACAGCCCGCAGAAAGCGCCGACAACGGCACCCGCCCCGCTGTTGATGAAAGCGCCAGCGATTGCGCACACGGCCACAATCGCCCCGCCCATGATCAAATCGCGGTCGCTCATGTGCGCCCCCGATATGCGCCCGCATCGCGTGCGTTGTAGACAAGCTGCACATACCCGCGAAGCCGATCCATGTGCAAGCCGATCGCGTATGAGTTGTAAGCAATGGGCACAATCTTCCCATTGGCTGTATCGACTAACTGCCTGTCGAGTGCCGTCAGCGTGTCCATGATCGCGTGAGCCTCCAAGCGCGCCTGCTGCACAAGCGGACATATGTTCTTTAGCGCCATTGGCCGTGCCTCCTTGTGTTGACGATGCGGACCCGGACCCCGATCATCCGGTAATGCCGCGCCATCGCCTCCGCGTGCCTCCTGGTGCACACTCCCAAATCTTCCACCAAAACGGGGCCAAGGACAAGCGCCCGCCCCCTCCAGCCCTTAGGACGTGGCATCGGTCGGACCCTCCACTTCGACGGGCTGCACTTCCGGCATCGGGGGGATATTGGCGAGCCCATGCGTGGCCATTGTGCGCGTGGCAGTCCATGCGGCTTGCCAACCCATCCCCCACCCGTGCCGGCGCCCCTGGGCATATTCCTCGGCGCGTGCGGCTTCCTCTTTCGCGTCTGTGAAATCGCACGCGGCTTCCCATGCGCGCCTGCATGCCGCCTGAGTTGCATCGACCACACGGGCGTATGTGCATTTGATAACGCCGTTTTGCACAAACGGGGCCAGCGTTTCGTTGATGTCCACTTGCGCGGCGAAGGGCGGGTGAGCACCGATGGGCCACACGCGGGGCGCTTCCTCGCTGTCGTCACCCGTTGGCCCATCCTCAGGGTGATATGGCTTGACTGCTGCGGCTGTTCCCTCAATGAACAACTGTCGCAGCGCCTCCGTAATGTCCGGATGCAAGGTGTTGACGTTGGGCCGCAGGAACGCCGTTAACTTGGTGCGCGTGCGCTCGATGGCCATATTATCGGTCGGGTTGCCGATGGCAGTTGGCCCCTGCGGTTCTACGCGCGGTGCGGCGCGCAAGCCCTCGGCGCGGCCCCGGATATACATCGCCCGCACGCACCCTATCAGCGTCTCGTCATTGAGCTGCCAGCCATAAAGGACCTTGCCCGCGAAGGCGCGGAACAGCCGCAGCGCGGCCACGTCGGGCGCTTCGTCCTTCAGGATATCCCCCGTCGCGATGGCCGTGGCCGCGCCAGGGTCGGGGATAACCGGCACATGTGCGTGTGCCTTGGTCGCGTCCGCGTGGCCCTTATCATATGCGGCGTCAACGTCCGCTTGCGAGAACGCCCGCGACTGCGGATCGGGCTGCGGATCGGGCTGCGGCGCCTCCTCCGCGACGGGCTGGCCAAGCGCCTGCCGATAGAGCATGAGCACACGAGCGCGCCCCTCGGTGACCTGAAACCACACGCCGCTCGCCAGCACGTGAGCTCCAACGCGAGCGTCCGCAACCGGAGGCGCTTTGATGCACGCGATATGGTTGATGTGCAGATGCGTGGCGCACCCGTCGTGCGCGAGTTGCAGGGTGATAAACCCCGTGTTAGCTGCGACCTGTTCCATTGCAGTCATCTTAGGACCCTCCATTGTGCCGCGCTATCGCGTGGCGTTAACGTGAAATGATAGGCGAGCGCCGAGAACAACACGCCCGCGCATACCGTGGCCGTGCAAAACCCGAGTGCCCAAAAGGCGAAAGCGGAGACCTGCGGCCCCCGCTCGATGACGCAATGCCGTTTCGCGATGCGCCGCGCCCATTGTTCCTTGGTGGTCACGTGCGACGCCCCCGCATATGCTCGATGGCAACCGCTATGGCTATCTCTCGGGCGAGCGGCGTGTGCGTGCGCCACGTGGCAAGCGCCATATGGCCAAGGCCATAGGGTGCCATGTCCCGGTTGATCCGATGCCACAGTCGCCGCATGCGCCAGGGTGCGAGCGGCACGGCCCGGCTCGGCGCCTTGCGCGGGGCAAACGCTTTCCAGGGGCGCGCTACCTCACGCGGCGGGCCGTGATCGAGGGACGCGAGCGCAAACGGGAGAATGATCGCGGCGGGCCGGAGCGGCAAGCTCAGCTCCCCCATTGCGACGTACACGCTGGCGAAAAGGCACGCCGTCAACAGCACGACCAGCACGACCAGAGCGCGCCAGTCCTCCCAGACCTCGCGCCATGTGGGGCTGACTGGCCAGCGTCCGCGGTATTCCCGTCCCATTGTCCACTCTCCATTTGTGCGTGTACACGCAAGATGCGGGGCCACGATGGCCCCCCTATAAAAAGGAAAGGGCGCCCGTAGGCGCCCCCTCCCCAACCCGTTGACGTCCCGGCGGTTACTTTGCCGGGATGCCCAACCACAACGTGAGCTTGAACGGCATGCCATCCAGTTCCAGCGCGCCGAACCCCTCGCCCTTCGCCCTCGCGATGTCGCGATTAGGCGACGGCTTGCCCGTCTTGGCGTTGATCGGCGCCTCCGCTTGCGCCACTACCTCAGGGGCCACTGACACGGCCATCATGAGGGTATCGCCCTCGCGCCAGTACGCCACGTTGCTGCCGTTCTCTCCCGTCACGAAAGCGGGATTGTCGGCGGTCGGCACCGGCTTCAAAGGCTTGGCGGGCTTGACGGCCATCGCCTTTGCCTTGGGGGCGCCAGCAGCGGCGAGACGGGCCGCGATGCTGCCGAACCCTCCCGGACCCGATACCGGGGCCAGGACGTGGACGGTGCCGCCGGGGGCGGGCTGCAAGGGCGCGGGCTCCACGATGGGGGCGACCGCGACCGGACGGGGTGCATGCTGTTTCTTGCTCATTGCAGTAGTCTCCGAGTTGTGCGGCGCCTGCCGCGTTGCCTTAGTACGCTCGGCGGTAACGCTTACCGGGGGAATTGTGGCGACGTGCCCGCAGGTCCCGCGGCTTGCGCTTCGACCGATATTCGTCGTCGTCCATGACCTTCAGCAGACCAAGGAATAGCCTGGAGAGAACCCACAGAACAAAACACCCGATCACGTAAAGTTCACCCATAACACCCTCCTTTCTGCGTTAGCGCCACAGCGGCGACGGTCAAACGGTCTCACAGTTCGCCCCCGCCGAACATGCGGCAAGTTGTCGCACCTTGCGGGTGCAGCAGCAACCTGCGCCGGCCCGGCGGGGGGTAGGCTCATTGCCTTTTGCGTGTACACGCAGTTTCCAACCGGCGCCTCGGCGACGGGGGAATCCGTGTGATGATGCGCACAAGGCCAGTCGGCAGCGAGGAAGGCGCAAGGCGAAACCCGGCGTTCTGAGCCATCGCCGCGAAGCCCGCCGCACATGCGAGGGTTGAGGGACTAACATGATCCCGCTCGTTTGGCTGTGCTTGCGTCATTGGCGAACCTATTTGCCTTTCTCGTTACCTGGGAATGTGACGGTTGCTCGCGGCCCACCGGCCGACAGTGCCGCAATCCGTATCAGTACCCGTCCGCTGATAGGGGGCTCGGCCCCGCCGCAGCGGCAGCTCGGAACCTCGCACGGCCCGGCAGCGCCGAACATGCGGCAGAACGTCGCAGGGCGGCGGGGGGTGCGACAACGCGCCACATGTACCTGCAACCCGGCGGCGTGGCAGTCTGCGGCTGTCGGCTTGCGCAGGGCGTTGAGCGCAATAATGGGGGTTCAACCTGTATCGGACCCGCCCCCGGCCGGCATCGTTCTTGCGTGTACACGCAGTTTCAACTCGGAGAAAAAACGTGCAGTTCGCAACGCAGAAAGCTCGCGGCATCGCGGCGCTCACTGGCATTCGGCATTGGGTGCCGGAGTGGGTCGGCTTGCCGCAAGGCGTGACGGTTATGCCTCACCAAATCATCAACCATTGGAGCTTGCCCACATTCGCGCGCCCGTGCCCGGAACGGCCCCGGCATGGATTTGTCGAGAGCCGTCGCGTCTCCAATGTGAAGGAACTATTGGAAATCTTCGTCGAGGCGCGCATCGCGGACCCGGCTGCGGAGGTGATCTTGATGCCGCAATGCACGGCCAAGATGAGCGCCGTCGCGACGGACGCGGGCGTAACTTGGGGCCTTGGCAACGATGGGGTCACGGCGGGCGGGCGTCAGTGGGACATTCCGTGTCCCAACGGGGCGCTCACAAAACGCATCCACCTTTGGTCGGGCCAATACCGGGAGGACATAAAAGGCGGGGCGTTCCTTGAAATTGTCGAGGATAAGGGCACGCCGACTATCGTGCAGGTGCGCGATGGGCCGGTGATCGCGAAGGCCACTGGCAATTTCATCCCCGAGAAGGACTATCGGGTAACGCATGTGATCTACCTGCCTAACTACGAGAGCAGCAACCTGTTGGAGTGGGAGCGAAAGATACAGGAAGCGCCGAAAGGTTCCGTGCTTGTCCTTGCGGACACGGGCCTGTCGAGCCACTTCGCGGTGCACGGGATCGTGCATAACTTGGCCGTGATCACTGGCCCTCGCGATGACGTGACGCATAAAGTGCCGGACCCCATCTCTGGCGAGATCATCCGCCAGCCCAAGGTAAAGGTCGGGGACATCTTGCAGCCCGACAACGGTCAGCCGGCCAAGTTGCGCCATAAGGACTACAAGGCGATGCGGCTGATGTTCCGGAAGGGCATGCCGTTTGCACGGAAAGAGGGCGCCGGCTTCAGCACGGCCGTGCTTCACTCGATGGGCAGTTGGGGACGTGAGCGCCACCTTTTGGCGCTTCGCGTGGTCGGGGCGGTCACGATGATGCGCCTTCTCACAGCGGCATGCGTTGGTGAGGCGCGCCACTTCCACTGCCGGGCGGATCGGGCAACCGCAAAGCCTTGCGTGCCGTGGAAGACCCTGATGGGCTATCGCCTCACAGCCAACTCGGACGTGGAGGGTGATGGAGATTGGGACCGGCATGAGGACCAGGGATCAGGCACCCACTTCGCCCGTGAACAGGTGTTCCTGAAGGCCCTCGCGTGGCCCATCGCGAAGCTCACCCGCTTGGCGAATGCCGCTCGTGAGGACCTGTCGGGCGCCTGGGGCGGCTGTGACGCGGAGGACAACCGCACCAAGTACGACGAAAAGGGCGAGATCATCCCCGTGGATATGGCCGTCGCAAGCCAATACCAGACCGGCTTCGGCGGGCCTCGCTGGCGTGTCAGTGCGGAAGTGGCAGTGCGTCTTGGAAAAGCCCTCGAAGCCTTCCAGAAGCGCCCGTGTGAGAAGACCTGGGCTGCCGTTTGCGCACGCTACAACGAAGGCGTGAACTGCGCGCACAACGGGGGCAAGTTGCTGGACAAGTTCTGTGACCAATCCAGCATCGACCTCTGCGCTAAGGTGCCGCAGTTCGGGTTCATCTCCCGGATGACCTACGAGACCATCGAGACGTTCAAAGATGCGCCCGACCACCGCAAGGCCGCTCGGAAGCCGGCTACGACGGCCATCCCCGAGAGCCACGTGATCGCCGCACGGAAGGGCTCGGTGATTGGCCATAACTCTGTGGGGATAGCGGCATGATTGCGCAAAAACCACCGAACGCCCGTGAGTGCCCCTCCAACAAGCAATGGTGCTTCTCGGAGCGATGCAAGATGGGCCTATGCCAACGCCTTCTGCCCCGCAACTCGGGCCTGAAGGTGATCGCCTCGAAGCCGAGGGACAAAGTCTGCCCCATCGACGGTCAACGGTGCATCGACCCGCAACTCTGCCGGGAGAAATGTACCGACGTGAAGGGCATCGCGCATAAGGCATTCAGCACGCAGGTGTCAGGTGTCGTCCCGTATGGGCCAGGGCCTCGCTCCTGCCCCGGCTGCGGCGGCTCGTGTTCACTCTCACATTGTGGCCAGAAAGGCCAATGCCTGTACATGGAAGTAGAAACCTCGGTGGCGAATAAGTCGCCCCCCAAGACGGAGACCACGCCTGTGGCCAAAGGACCAAAGCCGCACTGTCACTTCGGCCTATTCGAGCTGGGCCAAATCAACGACGCGACCATCTGGATCGGACGTGAGGCTTCCGTGTCCAGGGAATGCCCCAAGGACAAGAAGCCATTCTCCCTCGTGGTCTGCCTGATCGGCGGAGACGAGCGGGAACCGCACTGGCTCTCGGACGGCCCGTACATCGTGAGCGGGAACGAAGCCTGTCGGGAGATGATGACCACAACGAACCTCTTCCGACGCAATCCGAGCCAAATCCCGTACATGCACGTGAACTGGCCCGATTTCGGCATCCCGCAGCTCGAAAACGCATGGTGGGACCAGTTCATGAAGGTCCTCGGGAACGTGAAGGGCCACGTGGCGATGTTCTGCGTCGGCGGCCACGGAAGGACCGGGACGGCGGCCTGTATTATCGCCTGCAAGGCGGGGTGGGTGCCGGAAGGTGCGGACCCGGTGAAATGGCTGCGGGACATCTACTGCGGGAACGTCGTCGAGAGCGATGTCCAGGCCGACTACATCGAGCGGATGTGCCCCGGCTATGAGGTGAAGGTCCACTGCGGCTACGGCGGAGGGTCGTACTTCTTCGAGGATGAACGGTACACGGGGGCCAGTTCGATCCCGAAGCCGCGAATGATCCAGAACACCACAGTGGCCGCGACGAAGGTCAACGGGCCGGACCCGAAGCGGCTGAGCAAGAACCAGTACAAGAAGTACACGAAGGAGGTCCGGAAGAAGCACGGCGTGATCATGGCCAGTTGCGGGGAGCTTGCTGACGGCGAGCTGGTGACCGTCCGGGGCCACGTCTTCAAGTGGATCAGGCCGGATCAGTGCTTCGAGTACCTCGGCGTTGAAAACCCGCTGCCGGAAGCCGATATGTCGCCGGAGCGGGAGGATCAAATCTTGTCCCAACTGGAAGCGAGGAGATGAACATGACAGAGGGAACGCAAAAACAAGAGGCTCCGCTCAAGAGCCCCCGCCTGTCGGCGGCCAAACCGAAAGACTTCAAGCAGTTCAACACGTGGTGTAATCATGCAAAACGCGGAGACTGGTGCCTGTACTGGACAGGCTTCCTCATGCTCGACCGAGATACCACCCCATTCACCGATGCCGACGCCGTCCGACGAGAAGTCGCCGAGCGCTTTGGTGCCATCGCCTGGGGGCACTACACTGCAGGACGGGTCTGTCTTGTTCAATCTCGCAACGGGCCAGGAAGTTTCTCTTACTACGCAGTCCGGAGATAAGCCAATGTCACTCAAGGATATGGTGACCTTGAACGAGGCCAAGGCGGGTGGTACGGCCGTCTACAAGAACATCACGACCAACAAGACGTACATCAAGAAGTACGCCAAGTTGCTGCCGGAGCCCGATCGGCCCCGGCGCCGTCGTGATCGTCGGCGGGAGCGTAACAAGAAAGAGATGGACGGCTGGAAGCGTAATAAAGAGCCAGCGCTGACCCTCACAACGTGGGTGCCGGGCGAGTGGAGCGGCAAGACCATCCCCATCAATATGGGGAAGACCGTTATGGTCAACATCAAGGACGAGAGCGGGGCGGCCCTGAAGCTGAAGGTTCGGAAGGACCCGATCACGCAGGATACCGTCTTTGGCCTCTACCACGAGAGCAAGGACTGGTGGAACGCCAAGGGCAAGGACCTCGTGCACGGCGGCGTGCTCGGCGACCCGCTGAAGGTCGTGAAGCACAATGAACCGTCCACCAAGCGCATAAAGAACCTGGAGCGCGCCCTCCACAACATGATCGCGGCTTTCGACTGCTTCACGTCGGACGCCTACTACCCCAACGGGACCAAGCGCCTATCTTGGGACCTCAACCTGACGGAGGAAATGCCCTATAGCATCATCCAGGACATGAAGAAGGGCGGCATCCTTTCAAAAGGCGTGCCGCTGCATTGCCGCTGCGGGAAGCACAAGAGCCGCGACGGCCTTTTCACCTGTAAGGACCTGCATGACCGAGTGGAGGCAGCGCGTTTGCTGATATCGCTATGAAGAACCCGATCGACGAGGTACTGGAGAGCCCCGACGCCACTACGCTGGACCGCGTTCTGGCCCGGACCCCGTCCCTCATAAAGGACACCGAGCTTGACATCGTGATTGCCGGGATGCGAGAGCGCCGTGGAATGTTCATTGCAGCAGAGGCCGCGAAGGCCGCGAAGAAGGAAGGAGTTGAAGATGGGCAAGAACCGTCCAGCGAAGCTGGAACTGACTGAGGACGAGCTGCACTTCATGTACATGTGCGTGCGATATATGATCGACGGCACGCCCATTAGCATGCACGCCTGCAATATGCGGGCCTTGCTGCGGAAGATCAGGAAGGCGGGGCGGCGCCGGAAATGATGCGACACCGTGCCACATCGACCGGGGGCGGGGGTAGCTGCTACAACCCGCCCCGACAACCCGGAGCCCCGCCATGAGCTGGAAGATTGAAAAGAAATCACTAAACGGCCTGGAGGCGTATGTCATCGTCTCCTCGAATGGCGCTATGCGCCACGCCACCACTGAAGAGGTTGACCTATGGACAGACCTGATGAAGAAGACGGCTATCATCGAGGAGATGCTCACCCTCTTCAACAAGCTCGGCCTGAAGTGCGAGGATATGGTGAAGACGCACAAGGGACGTGGGCTCAAGCCCGAGACCTCTTCTTCCTCTTCATCCTCTTCCTCATCGAAGTCGGCCCTCTCGTCTTCGGGAGCGTCTACCTCCTCGGGCTCATCATCCTCCTCTTCGTCCTCTAAGAAGGATACCGTGTCATCGACCTCCTCCCCCCATTCTTCTTCCTCCTCGGCGTCATCGTCGGGATCGTCATCGCCAGCGGCTGTGGGTTCCGCAACCCCGGGGAGTGACTTCCGCAGCGGCTTCGGCAAGCGGGATAGCAGCATCAGCGCTGATATAGCCAGGAAATACTTCAAGAAGTTGGGCAAGTGGCCCAGCACGTATACTCCAACAGACGAGGACAAATCGTGGCTCAAGAGCTGACCCCCGCCGTGACCGGGAACTTGCGTGTACACGCAGAAACGCCGCCCCGCTTCCTGCCCTGGCAGCCCTCCCGGCAGATAGTCTGGGACGCCACCAGCCTGCGCACCTTCCAGGAGTGCGCCAGGAAGTACTGGTACAAGCACATCCAGGGATGGGCGGCCCCTGGCGACAGTATCGACCTCCTCTTCGGCTCGGCCCTCGGGGCCGGGCTGGAGACCTACCACAAGGAACTCCACGATGGCACGGACCCTCACGAAGCGCTTCGCCGCGCTATTCGTTGCGCCCTTGCGGCAACTTGGGATGATCTGGCTGGTGCGCCAAGAATGGGGTCATTCCATTCGGCGTGGCGGTGCACTGGTACAAGATCATACAAGAATGCGAAGGGCAACGCTGCAAAGTGCCCGCACTCCCACAAAGGTAAGTGGTTCCCTGCCCCTGCACCAGCGCCTTGCATTTGTGGGTCTCCAACGACCACGTCTATCCGTTGGGTTCCTGAAAGGCCGGCGAAAGACCGTGTCCAGCTCATCCGGGCGCTTGTATGGTACGCCGAGGAGCAAAAAGAAAGGGCCTTCAGTCCTATCTCCGTATCGGGGCAGGCCGCTGTAGAACTCCCGTTCTTAGTCCCGTTCACCAATCTGGCTGGCGTGCCCTACTACCTCTGCGGCTGGTGGGATGCCATCAAGCAGCTCGGCGGCGAAGGAGGCCCCTGTTATGTCACTGACTACAAGACGACCGGGAACACCATCGGCGGCCAGTACTGGGCCGGATGGCAGCCGAATATCCAGGTGGACCTATATGATCTTGTCGCTTCTCGATTTGCTCCCGTTCCCGTCGATGGGGTCGGGATCGAGGGCATCCAGGTCGGCTGTGACCGGACCGGGGAGGGCTGGGTGCGCTTCGGATACCGCACCTACACCCGCTCGGCAGAACAGCGGGAGGAGCTGGTCCAAGAACTAAACGTCTGGCTGGCGATGGCCGCGTCCTTCGCCCAGAACGACTACTGGCCTATGAACCGTTCTTCGTGTAAGCTGTGTGAGTTCAAGGGCGTGTGCAATATGGCACCCGCACAGCGGGACAACTACCTGCGGGAGCACTTTGTCCGCGAAAGGTGGAACCCGCTTACTCGCACTGTCGAGATACTCGATGAGCCACATACCACCATACGAGAACAGCCTGATCGATCCAACGATGGATTGGGACGCGGTTCAGCTCTACAAGCAGGTCGCCTACCTTTGCGAGATGATGGCCAAGGTGGGGGACAACAAGAAGCTGACGAGCGAGGAGCTATTGCAGGTCGCCGAGGTCAGAGCGGAGTGCCTGGAACGGGCGCAGTATCTGGAGACTGGCAGCGGACAGGACACGCCGGACATACCGCCCGACTGACGCTCGTGCCCCGCGACAGCGTGTCGCATCGACAACCTTCGCCGGGGGTGCTACAACCCGGTCCGCAGCTCGACGGGAGCCCAGCATGAACGGCGCGAAACTCGCATCTACCCCCATTGTGAAGATGCTCATCACCGGATACCCCGGTGCGGGTAAGACAGGCTCTCTCGCCTGTCTCGCCAATGCCGGGTTCAAGCTCCGTGTTATCGACTTCGATGGTAACCCGGAGAGCCTGCTGCAGTACACCCTTCCCGATTGCCTCCCCAACATCGACATCGTCTCCGTGGAGGACAAGTACGTGGACAAGGGCTCGTTCACCGGACCAGAGGGCATGCCGATGGCCTACACGCGGGCCATGAAGCTGCTCGACAGGTGGCGGTATGAAGACCCAGATGGAAGCGAGACCGATGCCAAAGGCAAGCGCTTCACCGATCTGGGCTCACCCGCTACTTGGGGGCCGGATACGATCCTCGTGTGCGATGGCACTACGGGGTTAGCCGAAGCGTCCCTGTGGAGGGCACGCGCAATCGCTGGCAAGACGCCCCTCAATATGACGCAGGCCGTCTGGGGGACAGCTGCCAACGAGATGCTGAACTTCACAAAGCGCTTCGTCGCGACCGGCGGCAAACACCACTCCCTAATGATCGGCCATTTGAAGATCGTAGGCCCCAAGACAGAACAGTCCGGGGACACCGATCTGACGAAGACCGTCAAGCAGGAGGCCGCCGACCTGATCCCTACCAAGCTCCAGCCCACCGCAGTCGGATGGCAGCTCCCGCAGTACTACGCGGGGGAGTTCACCAACGCTGTCCACATCGGCCTGGAGAGCAAAGGCAAGACCGTCTACCGGCGCATCCACCATAAGCCCCAGATGGACATGGACCTGAAGCTGCCCGTGAAAGGCGTGCTTGAGGACCTGTCTATCCGGGACGGGATGCTCCGTATCTTCCAGGCGCTGGGCGTGCCGCTCCCAGCTACATGTCAGCGGTAATATCCAGGAGAAACCATGTCTACCAACTACGACGACATTGCAAAGCAGAACTGGTCCGACATTCAGCCCCCGACCCTGCTCCCGCTGGGTTCCTGGGAGCTGGTTTGCCGCGCCGCGAAGCTGGTCCCGCCCAAGAGCGAAGAGCAGAAGTGGCAGGTGCTGTTCATGTTCCAGGCTGTCGAGCCGATGGAGGACGTCTCCGACGATGCCCTCGCTCAGCTCGGTGAGGGCTGGGAGGACCGCGTGGAGAACATCGCGTACCGCACATTCTTCTCGACGGCCTCGGACAAGCAGAAGGTGAAGAAGCTCCTCGTTCGGCTCGGCGTCACCAACGTCGATGAACTGAACGTCGAGACCGCCCTCAAGGCCGCCGTGAATGGTCGCGCCATCGGGTACGTCCAGCAGGAGCACTTCACCACCAAGGGCGGTGAGGCCGGCGTCAAGAATGCCGTCTCCCACTTCATCGACCAAGCCGCATAAGGAGGACACATGATCACGTTGTTCGCACTGAAAATGGGCATCAAGGCCGGTCCGGTCGTGCTGCCGCTGTTCGACTTCCTCTCACGCTACGGCCAGTAAGGAGCACGATCATGCCGAAAGGTGGAAAGCCCTATCCGAAGGGCAAGCCGGGCGTGAAGACCCCCGGCACGAAGAAAGGAAAGGGCAGCCCGATGTCGGGCGCCCTCTCCGCAGCGACGAAGAAGGCGACGAAGAACTTCGGAGGCTAACGTGGCACAGCGTTTCAAAGGAACGCAGCCAGGGATCAGGAGGGGGTCGCTCACAGAGCGGCCCCGCTCTGCCCGGAACAAGATGTTCCAGGGCCTGCGTGCGAAGGAAAGCCGGAACACGGTCAAGTCCCAAAACCCGTTCGGCGCCGCTGTGAAGCTGGCGAAGAAGCGGACCAAGAAGGACCGCGACGATGAGTGATTGCAAGATCGTCATCCAGACGGTGATGGCGCAGGGCTTCGCCCTACCGGGCTGGTTCTGCCAGACGCACCGGATGGCCGTCGGGCCGGAGGACAAGCGATGTGCCATCGGGCGGGTCGATGAGGCCGCCGATCAGGCATGCGCCCGGATCGACCTGGAAGTGGGCCGCTGTGCGGCCGAGAAGTCGGACAAGATCAAGAAGGCCCTATCGCTATGAATAGCACGATGATGCTCCTCGCGTACCTGGAGATGCTGTTCTGGATCGCGGTCGGCGTGGCCGCCATCAGCATCGGCGCCGCCTTCATCGAAAGGCTGCTGAAGTAATGCCACTCGACGGGGTCATACCATTTCACGACAGGATCGTACCCTCCGTCCCGCCCGTGGCGCCGTTCTGTGGGCTCGCCTTCGTCGGCGAGGCCCCCGGCGCAGAGGAGGTAGATCGCCTTCGTCCTTTCGTCGGCCCAAGCGGCCGTGTCTTCGACGCCCTTTTGCGCTCGGCGGGGATCGACCGCGCGGCATGCTGGGTGGGGAACGTACTCTCCACCAAGCTGGAAGACAATGACTTGCGGAAGGAGAAGGAACGGCGGGGTCCTGCATGGGGCGAGCACTGGCAGAGCAACATATCGCGGCTTCACTCCGAGTTGTCCGCGATACAGCCGACGGTCACCGTGGCCCTCGGCGGCACTGCCTTGCTCGCCCTTGCCGGGACCACAAGCGTGGCGCAGTTCCGGGGCCAGCCCCGGATGGGGACGGGCCTCTTCAGCACCTTCAAGGTCTTCCCAACGTGGCATCCGGCCTTCCTGCTGCGATCGTGGGACAGCCGCAACACGGCGCTCGGCGACCTGCTGCGGGTCAAGATTGAGCTGGAGAAAGGGCCGGGGCTGGTATGGCCGGAGCGGGTGCTCAATATCGCGCCCTCGATAGAGGAGGTGGAACGTGCAGCGGAGGAATGGCAAGTTGGGGACGGGCCACTATCTTGTGACATTGAAACTGGCTGGGGACAGATACGTGGCATCGCCTTTGCGCCTTCATCGCGGGAAGCCCTATATTGCCCGTTCATTAGTCTTGCCGCCCTGGATCGGAACTACTGGCCATCTCACGCGCTTGAGGCACGTGCGTGGGCGGCCTGCAAGCGACTTCTGGAATGCCCGCGTCCCAAGTTGGGCCAGAACTTCGCCAACTACGATATCATTTGGCTCCTGGGCAAAGCAGGCATTAGGCCAAGGGCGTACTGTCATGATCTTAGGCTACTGCACAAAGCTCTGTGGCCTGAACTACCGGCTGGATTAGCGTTCATGGGCGCGGCGCACTCCGACCAGGGAGCCTGGAAGGCGTGGGCCAAGCACGGCGGATCGAAAGTGGAACGAGGAGAGAAGCGAGATGACTGACGCGACAGAGAAAGGCATGGGCGCTTATGTCCATGTAGACGAGACGGGACGGGCACAGCCGGTCACGGATAAGCACGCAACAGAATGGATCAACGCGATGTTGAAGGAAGATCGCCGGCGGGAGTTGCCCTCCGTGGAAGAACTGCTGGCCGCCGCCCTCATGGAGCTGCGGGACATCCGGAAGCACCTGGAGAGGCAGGAGAAGCGGGAGATCGATGCGCTGCGGGACCTCAAGCGGATGGTGGACAATGAGCCCGTGAAGACGCAGGAGCCCGTAAACGTCCCGCACCCCGACCTGTTCGACCAGCTCCGCAAGTTGGGCATCAACGTGCAGGTCGTGTCCAAGCCCCGGCCCGAGGTGAGGTACGCCCGATGACCCGCTGGTCTCACATCGCCGTCACTTTCTGGCTGGCCATGCTCGGCCTATTCGGGCTGGCGCAGTGCGCCCGCTCCCACGAGGCGCCGAGCGGCTTCCAGTACGATGCTTGGTGCTGCTCGAAGGGCGACTGCTCCCCGCTGGCGGCTGCCCGCATCGACCAGACCCGGGGGGCGTGGGTGTACAAAAACCAGCAGGGCACGGAGGCGCCGGTCAGGCCGAATGTGACGCGCTTCCTGCCGTCGCCCGATGGCGAGACGCACGTCTGCATCCCGCCCAACGACATGGCCCACGGCGGCGGGCCGGTCCTGCGCTGCGTATACCTGCCGCCCGGAGGTTGATATGAGTACAGTGACAAAGACGACGACCCCGCGTGACCTGCTGATTGCCTATTTCCGGACGACAGCTGAGCAGCACGCCACGATGATCGCCGAGGACAACTCCCGCAATATGGAGTGGTCCCAAGCGTATGCTCGTATGCTCACGGCCTGCGCGAACTGGCTGGAACAAGAGGGCGACCTCAAGCAGGTCCCGACCACGGAGCTCACGAAGTGAAAGTATCCCTCACGGAGGCCACGCAGCTGACCGGGGAACTCCAGTTCTCCGCGTATGCTTGCCTCGACACGACTGGCACCCGTGAGATATTCGATACGCTGCTGCCACGCCTCACGGACGAGCAGCGGCGCATCTACGCATGGTCCATGGCTCAACTCTCCCCGGCAACCGCGATGCAGTTCCGGGGCGTGAAGGTGAACGAGACTGAGCGTAGTCGGGCGCTGGCTTCCATAACCGAGCGCCTGAAAGAGACGGTGAGAGCGATCCGCTCGCTGCCCGCAGTGGCCACCGTGTGGGACGGGAAAGAGCTGGAGACCGGCGTGTGCCCGTCTCCCGCTCCAGGGAGTAAGGCTGCTGTACCCAGGCACAAATGGCCCCGCGCAGAGAAGGGCGCCACTCCTCTCGATCCCTCTACGATGAAGTGCCGACAGTGCGGGGCGGCCCGTGAGCGCCCCGTCCTCTTCGAGCCCGGCTCCTCCCACCAAGTCATGAGGCTCCTCTATGAACTCCATAAGGCCCCTAAGCAGTACGGAAAGTCTGGCACTCTCACTGCAGATGATGAGGCCCTCGCGAAAGTGGCAAAGCGTCGGAAGGCTCTGGCCCCTCTTGTGGAACACCTGCTCACCCACCGCGATCTCGCTAAGCAGCGTGGTTTCCTGGACTGCACGCTGTCCCCCGCTGGACGATATCATTCCAGTTTCAATGTCGCTGCGGCTTGGACTGGGCGCTGGTCCTCTTCCAAGGACGCGTTCCGCCGCGGGGGCAACCTTCAAAATATAACCGAGCAGCACCGGCACATCTTCATCCCGGACACGGGAATGAAGATCGGGTACGCGGACCTGAAGACGGCGGAGAGCATGAAGGTCGCTTTCCTGTCCGGCTGTGAGAGCTACATCGAGGCGCACAAGGGCGACGTTCACACGTATGTGTGCCGGCTCGTGTGGCCGGAGCTGCCGTGGAATGGCGACATCAAGAAGGATAAAAAGATTGCCTCCTCCCTACTTCCCCCCTGGGACGCTGTCCCGGGCCATGACTATCGCTTTCAGTCCAAACGGGTTCAACATGGCAGTAACTTCGGGCTCACTCCGTTCGGGATGGCGATCATCGCTCATGTGCCTGTCGCGCAGTGCGCGGCGGCGCAGGAGGCGTACTTTGCGGCGTTTCCCGAGATCAAAGATTGGCAGAAGTATCAAATTTCACGCGTATCTGAGCAACTGCCCATCTACAACGCACTCCGGCGTATGGTGCGGCTACTTGGTCGGCCCTGGGACGGCCACACGCACAAGCAGGGTCTTGCGTTCCCGCCTCAGGGTGGTGTTGGTGACATCCTCAACCTCGGTCTTTGGCGGCTGTGGTCGCGCTACGAAGCCGTACCCGACCCGATTGTAGAGGTCCTGGCACAGGTCCATGACGCGGTCCTGCACCAGTACCACCCGCGACACCATGACGCGGTCCGCGCAGCCATCCGGGATGCTATGATGTTCCCGGTCGAGGTGACGGATTTCCGGGGCACCACCCGTGAGATGACGATCCCGGTCGAGTGGGCCGTGGGCGACAACTGGGGCAAGGCCGGCCCCGACAACCCAAACGGACTGAAGGAGATTGCACTGTGAGACGACGGGCAGAACACGAGACTGTGGCAAAGCGCCGCAGGGTGCAAGGCCGGGCCAGTGATGATAGTCTGCCGCCACGGCGGGGGCCATCATCACGGAAGAGGCGCGGAGAGATGCCGATACACCCCCACCAAAAGTTACGGATGACTGATGAAGAGTTCGCGAACGAGTTTGAGCACCACGGGGCCACATGGATGGCCGAGCAACACGGTGTTGTTGTGCGGCGGGTCTTTCGCCGACGCGAAGCAGTGGAACGACATCTGGGAAGAAAGCTGGTCCCCCCGTCGGGCGGAGAGCATCGCGAGGGGCCAGTTGAACTTGAACAGCCCGTTGCCAAGTTCGACATCAGCGACGGCGTTGTCCTCGTGGGCGGCGACGGCCACTACTGGCCCGGCACCGAGAGTGCCGCTCACCGAGCGTTTGTCCGAATGGCGTCGGAGCTGCGTCCGAAGGCTGTTATCTTCAACGGCGATGCTCTGGATGCGCCGAGCATCTCGCGCCACCCTCCTATTGGCTGGGAGGATCACCCTACCCTCGAAGACGAGCTGGTGGAATGTCAGGTGCGACTTGGCGAGATTGTCGATGCTGGACCACGCGGGTGCCGTTTCTTTTGGCCTCTCGGTAATCACGACGCCCGGTTCAACACCCGGCTCGCCGCCGTTACACCCCAATATCGGGGAGTGCCCGGCACGCGACTGGTCCACCACTTCCCCAAATGGTCTCCGTGTTGGGCTGTGGAGCTTGGAGGACGTTCTGGCGCTGTGGTCAAGCATCGCTTTAGGAGCGGGATGCACGCACCTCACAATAACGCCCTATGGTCGGGTCGGAGTATGGTCACGGGCCATCTACACTCGCAGAAAGTTACGCCCATCACGGACTACAATGGCACCCGGTATGGTGTGGACGCAGGGATGCTGGCGGCCGTTGGCGGAAAACAGTTCAACTATGCGGAAGCTAACCCGCAGAACTGGCGGTCCGGCTTTGCCGTCCTCACTTGGCACAAGGGCACGCTACTGCCACCTGAACTGGTGTCGGTCCATGACGAAGACAAGGGCCTTGTGGTATTCCGCGGGGCTGTGACGAAGGTATAACAGCAGGAGTGACGGGAATGTCGTACATCTACATCGCCTCGCCGTACTCTCACCCGGACCCGGAAGTGCGTGAATGGCGCTTCCGCTCTGTGTGCTGGTACGCGGGGGAATGCCTCGCGAGGGGGGAGGACGTGTTCTCCCCCATCGCCCACACGCATCCGATCGCGGAGAACCACGATCTGCCCGCCGGTTGGGACTTCTGGAAGAAGATCGACACGACGATGCTGCGGATGGCGCGGGAGTTGCGCGTCCTGAAGCTGCCCGGCTGGGAGGAGAGCGTCGGCGTCAAGGAGGAGTGCGTTCTTGCGACGCTCCTGAACCTGCCTATCACCTACGTGGAGTGGAACCGCAATGACTACTGAGATCAAGCACGAGCCGGCTGAGACGCCGTGTGACGGAGAGTGGTGCACCCAAGAGGTGCCTATTGGAGTGAAGATCGGATGGAAAGAGCGGGTACTTCGTGGGAGAGATGTTGCCAGCGCGTGGTACGTGGAGAACCGCCTACGTGTATGGTCCTGGGCTCGGGTCGGTGCAGTTGTGCTGATATTCATCGGCGCCGCTGGGTACGCCGCGACCAAGATGTACAGGTGGGCGGTGAAGCCGGTGAGCGTCCCCACCGCGCTGCCAGACTTACCCAAGAAGCCAGCATCCAGTTCTACCCCAAAGGCGAAGACTGGTTCGTCTGGGCCGGCCCGGCCAACGCCGAAGTCGACGAAGCAGTACGACAACACAAGGACATGGTGATGTCACACGAATATAGCAATCCCGACGGCCCTTGGGGTAAGGGCCACCGCCGCGTATGGGGCACCAAGAGCGACGTGCGGAAGCTGTACCCGCTGGCGCGGGGCCTGCTGGACTACTTCCCGGACGCGCTCGCGGAGGTAGCGAAGGTCAGTTGGGCGGGCAACGAGAAGCACAACCCGGGCCAGCCGATGCATCATGCGCGTGGCAAGTCCTCCGATCACGCGGATTGTATCATGCGCCACTTGGCGGAGCGCGGGAACACGGAGACGCTCGTGGTCGGTAACACGTCTGTTACCATCCGCCACACGGCCGAGCTGGCGTGGCGGGCGCTGGCGCTCTTGCAGGAGGAGCTGGAGGCTGCCGGTCTCGCCGACATGCCGAGGGCTGCGCGGGAAGCCCGGGCTGATGCCAGCACGAACGTGCCCAGCGCGGGCGATTGGGACGTGCAGCCATGATCGGCACGACGGGGCGGAGGCCGGATGGGGCGCGGTATCGGCGTGAGCCGCGCCCTGCGTGGCGCTTTGTAAAGCGCGAGTACGAGTACATCAACAACATACTCGACGAGCACTTCTCCGGCTGGAAGCATCGAGGGTACACCGACCCTCGCCTTGGCAATGTCATTCTACCAAACGGCGAGACATTGTTCTTAGTGCCCCGCCGACAAGATCATCCAGTGCCCGTTTTCAGTGCTCGCGCTGAGGTTGACGGACATACCGGGGAGTTATTCACCTGTGAAGCCGACTGGTACGGGGTAGCGTATCCGCAAAAGGTTATCTGGGTCACTAAATGGGCCGGATTGCAGCCCGTGCTCATTCGCCGGGGCGACTATAAGCTGCGGATTGTCGCCTCAGGCACCATATATGATCTACAAGATCAAAAGGCGTCGATGCTTCCTGTGTCGGAATATACCGGGGCTATTAGGCTTACCGCCTACCAACCCACCGCTGCACCGTCTTCGTCTCCCACAGGCGGATCAGCGTCCACGCAGCAGTCGCCGTCGTTGCAATAGCCGGCATCAAGTCCAGCCACCAGCCGGCCAGGATCGAGAGTGAGCCGAGGTCAAGCCAAGCCTTGGCCACCTCGACGTGCTCGTGGTTCATCTTCATTTAGCCGGCGCCTTCTTCTTGATGCTGTCCGTCCGGTTCAGTATCTCCAGCGCCTGATCGGCGCTCACGTCATAGCGCTGCATCAGCTTGCGGACCTCCCGCTGACGCTCCATGTTGAGGCGTTGCTCGGTCTGGACCTCGCCCAGCGTCTGCCGGGGCCGGACCTCCACGTTCGTGCTCTCACGCGGGCCGATCACGTCGCCCACCGGCACGGCGCGCTGGCCACCACGGACCCCATCCAGCAAGTCCTTGTTGTACTGCCGCGTGGCCTCCACCTGCCCGGGGTCGCCGGCCATTCGCTCCTGCTGCGCCCGGTTGTAGGCGTCGTCATAGCGGGCCGCGCCCCGGCTGGCCTCCACAACCGCCTGCTGCTCGGCCTGATCATACGTCTCCGGTCCGAGGCCGGCCCGCAGCTCCTCCGCGCCTTCCCGCTGAAGGCGGGTGCCGGTCGGCTCGCGGCGCTGGCCCTTGGCATCATATTCGAGGCCGATGTACGGCGAGGGCTTCGTGGGCTCGCCGGTGCCGTTGTACTGGTTCATCAGCGCTTCCAGGCCCCGGATCGTCCGCTGGCCGACCGCGTTGTGCTTAGCCGCCTCGGCCCAGTTGCCGGGAATTTGCCGGTTGATGATGCTCTCGAAGCGCGGGTCATACAGGGCCTTGTCGAGGATCGACCCGGCCCCCTCCCGCTCGAACATCTGCTTGACCTGCCCCTGTAGGGCGCGCTTGAACGCGGCCGGGTACGCGAGGGCGCCATAGCGGGCGGCGGTGCCGAAAGCGAGGGCGCCGGCGGTGGCGCCGCCGGCCGTGACGCCCATCCAGCCCGCCAGCGTGGCGAGCATCTTGTTCGCGACCCGCTCGGCCACGCCCCGGTCGCCGCGCTCCATGCTCACGAGCGTGTTCAGCATCCGGTCCATGCGGGACATCTCAGCGTCGGTGAAGACCTCCTTCATGACCATCTGGTAGCGCTGGGAGGTGAACGTGGAGTACAGCTTCTGCGCCGACCCGTAGCCTTGCTTGCGCAGGCTCTCGACGAGCATCGTCTTGAGGCCGGCCTCAGCGGCCAGCGGGGTCACGCCGCCGGCAGCGCGGGCGGTCCGGATTTGATGGACAAGGTCCGACGTGGCCTTCGCGGGATTATTCGCCATCAGCAGTTGCTGCACGGCCTGCTCGGGGTCCGCCTTCTGCGCGAAGGCGTTCAGCGTGCTCTTCTCCAGGTCGTCGATGTCGCGGGCGTGCCGGAACAGCTCGTCGGTCGTGTCCTGGATGGTCCGGCGAGCGCGGGCGAAGTTCACGATCTGGCTCTCGATCTGCTGGCCGAACTTGCCGGTCGCGATGGCCTCGTGATACTTGCTGTTCTTCGGGTCGAGCGGGGCCACACGGGCGGCCTCTTGCCGGGCTATGTCCTGGTACTCGGCGATGGCGCCCTGGTGGAACTGCTCGCGGGTAGAGCCGGCCGGCCCCAGGCGCATCTGGCCTGGGTTCTGCGGGTCGGGCACCATCGAGGCGGGCGCCGGCGTATCCGGCGTCAACTGGTGCGTGGCCGTGTAGACCTCGCGGGCGGCGTTGTGCTTCTCCAGCAGATGCCGGACGGCCTGATCAGCGTGGACACGGGTGGCGCCGCTCTCGTGCATGCCCAACACCGTCGCGATCTCGCTGCGGCGGAACCTGTCGGACAGGACCCGGGTCGCTTCGCGGGCCTGCTGGACGGTCACGTCATTCGGCAGGCTCGTCGAGACGCTGTCGTCCAGCGCATCCTCAAGCTGGTGCAGGCTGCGGGCGAGCTGCGGGTTCGGGCCACCTGCGCGGCTCCCCGACATGGCCTCGCGGATGTCCTGTCCGATCGAGGACCGGAGGGACATCATCTGGCGGACGGTCAGCGGCCGCGCTTGGTACACGGTCTGGCCGGTGATCGTCTGGCGGGCCGTGGCGCCGATCCGCATGATCGCGTCCATCGTGTGGCCGGGCACGGCGCCGGCGTTCGTCTGGAGGGTGGGCGTCAGGCGTAGGACCGCGTCGATGAGCGGGGACGGGTCCACCTGCTCATTCATCGGGATGCGTTCCCACATCGCGTTGGCGATGGCGGTCTGCTCGCGCTCCAGGGCGCGGAGCTGTCCGACGAACTCCTCGCTGACATTGCGCTTGCTCGTGAGGGCCGGGGTGAGGTTCCGGATGATCCTGTCGATCCCGGCGTCAAGGCGCACCCTCATATGATCGACCTGATTGCGGGCGAACTGCGGGACGGTGGTCGTGTCAACCGTCTCCGTGATCCCGCCGGGGTACTCCAGCTCCTTCCGCAGTAACGGCTGTGAGGGGCGGCCCCCGAGGCTCTCGTCCAACAGCGCGCCGCGCTCATTCTTCAGGAACGGGGCGCCGGGCGTGCGGATATACGGTACGCGGGCGCCGATCATCGAGCCGGGTGCGCCGGTCACGGCGCTGCCCACGACGGCGCCGCCGACACGGCCGACCTTCTTACCGCCCTCCTCAAAGCTATCGGCCACGTTGGTGCCCGCGACGGCATCAACGAAGGAACCGAGGGCGCCACCGCCGTACTTGCCGACCAGTTCGCCAACGTCCCCGCCGTAGAGGCCGCCGGGCGTGCCGGTGACGGAGCCAGCGATTGTCGCGACGGGCTGGGCGCGGGCGGACTTGCCGGCGAACTCCAGCAACTTCCCGATGGTCTTCAGGCCGCGATAGCCCTTCGCGGCGGTACCGAGGGCGGCAATGCCAGGGCCGGCGACGACCATGCCTGCGCCCATCTCGACAGCGCCGGGGGTCAACTCCCCAACCTCCTCCGAGAAGGACGACGAGCGGCGGTCAACATCCACGCCCTTCTCGGCCTGCTTCCGTTTGATGCTCTCGCGGCGGCCCTTCGGGTCCAGCCCGAAGAACTCCTGCACGGGGTCGCCTATGTACCTGTCACCGATGCCGGGCTCGACCATATTGCGCGTCAGCGCCTTATCGACGCCGCGCATGAAGTCGCCGCTTACCGTGCCGGTGGACGGCAGCGGGGTGGCGCGCAGACGCTGCTCGACCGCCTCAAGGTCCGCGATACTGGGTTCACGCGAAGCCTGCAAGCGGGCCTCGGCGGCTTCCAGTTCTTCCAGGGTGGCCATTAGGGGGCTCCAACGGCGGCGGGATCAAGGCGAGTGTCCGGGCGACCTTTCCGGGGCAATGCCCGCTCCTGCTGCCTCATCAGCTCCTTGCGGCGGGACAGCTCGGCCAGATAGCGATCCTGGAGTTCGCGGGGCATCTGCGGGAAGGTCTTCTCCAGCGCCAGTAGGTCGTCCAGCCGCTCGATCTTCTGCAGGTCCGCGGCGAACTCGTTCGGGTCGATCTTCGGCATCGGCGGGGGCTGGCCGGTCGCGGCCCGTGCGCCCTCCTTCACCGTCTCGACGCCCTCGTCGCTGGCCCTCTTGATGCTGGCGCGGGACGGGAAGGCGTTCTTCAGCTCCTCCGTCGTCGTGCCGCCCTCGCCCTTCTTGAGCGAGACGAACTTCTCCTCCCACTCCTGCCGGGGGCCGAGCACGTCGAGGACGCCCTTGACGGCTGCCAGCTCCTTCGAGGCGGCGCCGAGGACGGCCTTTGCGTGGACGGTCGGACCCTCCTGGAGGGTGCGCTCAGCGCGGGCCTGCGCGGCTTCCAGGTTCGAGATCAGGCCGAGCATCTTCTGTGCGCCGGCTGCCGGGCTCGTCATGAGGGGCACCTCCGGCGGGACCATCGCCAGTCGGGCGGCGCCTTCCATCTTCAGCCGGGGGCTGGCATTGCCCATATTCATCACGGCGTTGCGGATGATCTGCAACTGGTCATGCGCGGCCTGATGCTTCAGCGCCGCCGCGTCCGCGTCGAACTGCCCGCCGACGTTACCGATCACGCGGGTGGCCTGCCCTTTCACGCCGAAGGCGTCCACGAGGTTCGAGCGCTTGCCGCCGAGGGCGGCCAGGGTCGGGTCGCCACGGGGTTGGCCGGTGGCCGGGTCGATCTCGCCGGGGATTGCTGCGCGGGCACCGGACTGCGGGGCGGGCCGAACGGAGCCGGGCGGGAGTGGTCGCGGCTGGCCGGGCTGTGGGGCGCCGGGCTGCGGTTGGGGCTGACCGGGCTGTGCTGTCGTGCTCGGCTGTGCGTCCGGCTGCGCGCCGGGCGGGATTTCCGCCAAGTCGGGGCCGGTCTCGACCAGGGCGCCGCGCTCATCCTGCTCCAGCTTCCGAGCGACCACGCGGCCGTCGGGCGTCTGCCGGACCACGTAACGCTCCGAGCCAATCACATCCCCGGCCGGGCCGTAGACGGACCGGGAGAAAGTCTGCGGGCGCTGCGCCTGTCCAGCGCGAATGCCCTGCTGCGCGGCGGTCTGCGGGACGCTGTGGACGACGCGGGGGTCCGCTGTCGGGTCGGTGGCCTTCTGCAGCACGTCGGCGCCGGGGGCTGCCGTCATGTACTCCGGCTTCGGCGGCTGGAACGCCTGCGTGATCTCGTTGAGGACCTTCGTGTGGTTCCCGCTCTCGATCTTCATCAGCTTCTCGCGGACGGTCTTGTCCTGCATCATCTGGCTGAGGAACCTGTCCGGCGTGATGGGGGTGCCCTCGTTCTGCACCCGGATTTCATTGGCCTTCCCGAGCAGCCATGAGCGGGCGTCCCGCTCCTCCAGCTCGCGCTGGCGCGTCCGGTCGTCCTTCCGGATGTCCTCGGCCTTGTTGAACTGGTCGTGCTCACGTTGGCGGACGAGGGCCTGTGGCGGACCGAAGACGGTGTTCGCCTTCAGGTTCTCAGGGATGTCGCTGAAGAACGACCCCGCGCCGCTGAGACTGTTGCCAAGGCCCGACAGCGACCCGGTGAGGCCGCTGATGAGCGAGGAGAAAACGCCTTCTTCTTCGGCCATCGCCGCGATCCTTATTTCTGCCTGAAGTCAACGCCGGCATTCCAGCCCTCGCTCTCGCCGGTGCTCTGGCTGGTCTGGCCGATGTTCGGCTGGGCCACGAGACCAAGCGCGGCGAGCAGGGACTTGATGCGGTCGTTAAAGACCTGGATGCCTTCCTGCACGCCCATCGACTGGATCAAGCGCGGGAGCGCTTCAGCTTGCAAGCTGGCGTTCAGGCCCTGGATTTCCTGTTGGGACAGCGCGGCGACCTTAGTCTGCTGGTCCCGCTCCTGCGCGAAGTTCTCGGCCGACATCTTCGCGGCGGTCTCCAGCATCTGCTGGTTCGCAGTCGTGGCCGCGTCACCAGCCGCTCGGTCGAACGCGCTTGAACCACCGCCGCCACCCGCCGACTGGCCGGCCCGGTTGGTCAGATGGCCCGCCAGCGCGAAGCGACCCGGCAGGGCGCGCTCCAGCGTCTGCTGCAAGTTCCGCATGGTCGGCCCCTGCGCGGCGCTTATTGCGGCTTCGAGGAACGGGTTTGCCTTCGTCCTTCCGGGCAGAAAGTCGCCGCGAAGGACGGACTGAATGTATCCCTGCCGCGTCGGGTCGTTCGCCTGCCCCGTCAGGGCCGAGAGCGCGCTCATCTCCCCCGCGCCGGGCGTGGTCTGGCTGGTCGGCCCGGTGTACCCGCCGCCGCCGCCGAGCAGGTTCGTGACGAAGTTCCCGATCCCCGGCCGCAGGGCTTGATACTCCCCCGGCGTCACGTCGATCGGGTTCGACGTGCTCTGCTGGTTGCTTTCCTGTTGGCCGCCGCTGAAGCCCATTGTCCTGCTCCATTCCGAATAGGTACATCGTTCCAGTGCGGATCGGCGTCCCGCCGCCCGCGAAGGCCCGTTCCCAGGCCCTGTCGTTCTTCCCCGTCCCGTTGATCGCCGCGAAGCGAGTATACCCCAGCTCGCGGAGGATAGCCAAGCCCCTGTTTATCAAGGCTTTCTTGACCTTCTGGTTATCCGCCTGAAGGTGCAGGCACAGGGGCGCCTCCATCAGGTTCCTGGGCGGCAGGGTCACGGCCAGTAGGCCCTGCAGGCGCTTGTCCCCTGCCACCAGACAGAAGGCGTTCCCAACCACGCAGTCGGCGGCGAACTGGAGGATCACGTTCGGGTCTTGCGTCCACCTCGTGAGCTGCTCGATCACCTCGGCCTCTTGGAAGGCCGCCTCGTCCTGCACTATAACAACCTGCATCGTCCCCGTCTCCCCAATCTACCAGAACCAGGGCAGCACGCTCGGAGGCTGCGGCGCTGGCGTTAGCTTCTTCTTTGCCTTCTTCAGGTCCACCAAACAGGCGTTGTGCCTGTCTTGCAAAGCGGCATATTTCCTGCTCCCGTCGAGCAGGACCCCATAGTACACGGACAAGACGATCAGCGCCACTGTGACTATCGTGGCGAGATTGTCGAGTATGTCCTTTAGGCCGGGCCACAGGACGGTCGCCCACAGCCAGCCCACAGCACGAAACAGCGCATCCAGAACCACAGCAGCGATCTGGCCGAGGGCGGCGAGGAGGGGCGTGAGCCCTAACCAGTACGCGGCGGCCCCAAGCCCCAGCCCGCCTAATCCGATCCAGGGCAGCCAGTCGGCGAGCGTCTGCCAAATAGACCCAATCATTCCGGTGCTCCATCTTCGGGTTCCGGGGTCCGATCCCAGTACGATAGCAGATACCACGCACCAAAGAGCAGAACGGCCGTTATAACGAGGTTCTCGGGGGTCAAAAGGGCGCCATCCTCGCCGGTAAACCAGTCCTTCAGGAGGCCCATATTCTCGGCCGTGAAGAGACCCGTGAGGGTGGCCCAGCCCGCCTTTATGCCCGTCCGCGCCTTCTCCCGAAGGCCCTTGAAGAAGCCCGCCTGCGGCAGGAAGGCCGGTTTGGTCAGTTCGACGATGCGACGATAGTGGGGGATGCAGCCGAGCTGCTGGTCGGTTTCCCAAGGTGAATAGTTGCCGTCAGAAGTAAACTTACCAGGGCCAACATAGACGTTACTGCCGCTCCAAAGGTAGGGCGACCGCGGACGGCCGCTGTGCCGGTACCCGAAGCCGTTGAACCGTTCGCTTTCATAGCAAATCCTCTCTATGGGCCAGGACCGGTCCCGGTGCAGGCCCTTCAGCTTGAGGGCGTCGATGGCCGCCTCGTGCCAACTGGAGAACGGGCCGCGGCCGGACGGCACGAGCCGGGTCTTCCGGCCGGTCCCGATGATGTGCTCGCCGTTGTGGAGGACACCCCGAAAGTCCCCGCCGCTCTCGCGGTGGTGCCAAGCGGCGACGAGCGCCCAGGGGACGCCCGTGGCCTGCTCGACGGCCTCGTACCGGGACCGGTTCTTGATGCTGTGCTGGGCCGCACGGTCGATAGCGCCCTGCCATCGGGCATGCACGACCATCCGGTTCCAGTCAGCAATGTACCCGTCCCGGTACTTGGCCAGAGTTGTCACTTCAGGAGCCTCCCGAGGGCGGCAAGGTGCGAGGGCGGGATGCGGTTCTCGCCCAGCGACAGCTCACCCTGCGTGATGTAGCACAGCTCGACCTCTTCCTTCTTGTCGAGGAAGACATCCAGCTGATCGTTCGCCTCGGTCAGGAGGGCCAGTTCGTCTGGCTTCTCCGTGTCGGGCTTGATGATCTTACCGTTGAAGACGCTCTTCGTGACTACCTTCCGAGCCTCGTCGAAGGCTTCCATGATTTTATTCAAGGTGATGTGGTTCTTCGCCATTGCCCACACGAAGTTGGGGGAGAACTTGTAGTGCTCCGTGACGATCTTCTCCTTCTCACCGTCCTTCACGACGCGCTCGTACCCGTCGAGGGCCTTCAGGCCCCGCAGGAGAACGGCCGCTTCACGCACACTCAGTTCAAGCTTCACAGTCGTCGACATTGTCATCCTCCGTCTTAGTCAGGGATACGGAGCACTTTGAAACCAGAGCCGCCGCTTCCGGCCGCTCCAACAGTCACCCGCTCCAAGGTGTTGTTGTCTACATCGAAGATCAACAGGGCCGTGTGCGTGGCGGTGGCGGACCCGTCCACCCGCATCTTCTCTGCGCCGCCAACGACCCACTGGAAGAAGTTGGACCCGCGAGAATAGCCCATGTAGTCGTTCCCGTCGAACTGCAACAGCGGGGTCGTGCCGGTGTTGTAGTCCAGATACATGTTCGTGTCGCCCACCGCCACCCGATCCGCCGTAGGTGCGGACGTGAACCCGACGTTCAATCCGGCCGCAATGGCGAGGCCCGACGTGGACAGCTGCATCCGCAGGGTGCCGCCGGTGTCGTCGATGAACCAGTTGTGGGTGCTGGAGGCCACCTCGTTGTTGAAGTCCGCGAAGTACTGCAACGAGCCGGTGCTGTTGTTGGCCTGGATGCTGTTGTCCGCGCCGGTGTCCGTGTCCACGAGCCGCAAGAACGGGTCGGCGGTCGAGATGATGATCGCGCCCTCGACGTTGATGGTAGTCATACCCGTGAACGTCAGGGTATTGCTGGCGTGAGTGAGCGTTACATCGCTGGAGGCCCAGTTGATGACCGCCCCGCTCTCCAGGAACAGGTCCGCGAACTGGTGCGTGCTATCGCCCAGCTGGAGGCCGCCATCGGTCACGGGGAACAGAGAGCCGGCGGAGAGACCAAGCTCGCCGGAGCCGCCGATCACCCACGAGAAGACGTTCGTGGAACGGTCGTAACCGAAGTAGTCGTTGCTGTCGAAGTTGAGCAGCTTGCTGCCGAAGTCGAGGTAGAAGGTCGCGTCCCCAAGCTCGATGCGGTCGTCGGTCGGAGCGCCGGAGAAGCCCACGCGCAGGCCGTTCGCGATGGTCACGCCGGTCGGCCCGATGCGGGCACGCTCCGTGCGGGATAGCGCACCGGAGGCGGTCAGCTCGAAGACCAGGACGGCTTCGGCCGTGCTGCCGGTCCACGTCTCCGTGGCGAAGCCCTGGATCGCGATGCTGTTGTTGACGGTGTTGGCCGTGTCTACGGCGCCGCCGATGAAGACGCCGCCCAGGCGCTCGCCGGAGGTCATCACGGTGCCGTCGTCGTGATAAAGCGAGATGAACGCGCCGCCCGTGGAGCTGGCTGCCGCCGTGTTGAAGCCCTTGAACTGCACGGTGCCGGCGTAGTTGGCATGCACGCGGGCGGAGGGCACGGTCGCGCCAAAGCCCATGAAGCCCTCGGAGGACATCCGGGCGACCTCGGCGACGGTCGTGCTGCTGGAGGCGGTGACCCAGATGGACCAGCGCGTCGGATGCGAGGCGTCCGTCCAGTTGCCGTCCGCGTGGGCCTTCAGGTCAGCCCTGCCGCTCTCCGCGTAGACCGTCGCGCCGAAGCCGATGGCGGAGAACGAGACCAGCTCGTCGTCAGCCTGTGAGGCGCTCGGGGACGCGGCGGTCCCGCGTGCGGACCGGCCGGTGAACTTGGAGCCGACGCCGGTGCCCCAGCTGTCGTTGATGATCCGGGAGACCGTGCTGTCGGCCTGCCCGATATGGAAGGTCGTCTCGGTCGGCGGGTTCGGGAGCGTGCCGCTGTTGAAGTCGAGGCGGAAGCGCGAGCCGGACAAGGTCGCGACCGTGCTGCTCGCGATGACCCAAGCGAAGTTGTTCCCGGAGCGGTCATACCCAAAGTAGTCCCCGCTATCGAAGTTCAGCAGCGGGCTGGTGCCACTGCCAAAGTCGAGGTACAGGCTGGCATCGCCAAGCTCAATCCGATCCGCCGTTGGCGAGCCGGTGAAGCCGACCCGGAGGCCGCTTGTGAGCGTGACGGACCCGGCCAGGGACAGGAGGCCGGAGCTGTGCGTGATGATGAAGTCGCCCGCGCCGATGTCGATGACCGCGCCGGTGGCGAGCCACAGGTCCGAGTACGCCTTCCCACTCGCGCCGAGGGACAGCCCGTCGTTTGTGAAGGGCATCACGGCGGTGGCGGTGATGTGCAGCTCGTCCGTGCCGGAGATGCGGATCAGGACGTTGTCATCGCCGGCGACGTAGAAGTTGCCGCCGGAGCAACCGACCGAGCCACTGTCGCCGGCGGCCACAGACCCGGCGGTCAGGCGGGAGATCACGCCCTCAGAGACGCACTCGAATATGGCGAGCGCGCTGCCGCCCGTGTTCTCGTTCCAGACGCGAACTATCTGCTCGTCGTTCAGGGATTTCCCGACCACGAGCGGGAGATTGTCGTCGTTCTGCGGCTCGCGCCAGATGCCGACGGAGCCTGCGCCGTCCTGCACGTACAGGGCGCCGGCCGAGCCGGACGCATGACGGCCCAGCAGGTGAATGCCGTAGGTCGTGTACTCGG
>Ga0247824_10000153_pt1 | contig 29236 bp, 22 predicted proteins | sample 13C_PalmiticAcid_FD_194412 | JGI IMG/M metagenome (GOLD analysis project Ga0247824, IMG submission 194412) | Soil microbial communities from agricultural site in Penn Yan, New York, United States - 13C_PalmiticAcid_Day48 | ecosystem: Environmental > Terrestrial > Soil > Agricultural land...
CTATGGAAGAGAGCCCACTAGAAGCTGGATGGATCATCCTATCGATACCACGGCTCTGCATCCGACTGAGAGAGCTGGATCTTCCGGGTTATGAAATGAATATGAGCGACATCGAGAAGTCGAAATGGGTATGCCACGATCTGTCGACACTCTGTATCAGGGTCCAGGGTCTGAACACCAGGGAGAAAATCGATCGAACAATTCAATTATGGAATGATGGAAGAAGGCTCAAAGGAGAGATACGAAGCAATGGTGAAAAACAGAACATTGGTATCCTACCAAGCGACAACTCGATCGAGGCACGCTTTGCGAGACATCTCTTGAAGTTTGAGAAGCTGAAAAATGTTTGGATTGGATGGAAGGTCCGGCGAGCGACGTAACCAGGGGTAGGTTAGCAGGCGACAGGTTACATGTTCTTCAGCGTAACATGATTCTGGCTCAGAGTAGCTGATTTTCTGATGACCAATCCAATACGCATTCCTCTGCATCAACGCTTGCTTTAAACATGAGTTGCGTAGAAAAGTCCTTGTTTTGCAAACTGTGGGTAAAATGCAGTTTATTCATGCCAAGGTTGTTGAACCTGCGACTTGCGCCGTATGTCGTAGTCAAGAAGAAATGCCACTATGGCGCTTTCGTGTCTTGTCCTACCGCCGCAATGACGGTGATGATTCTGCGGACATACAAACATGTCACTCCAGTCGTCCACGGCTTGTTGACAGGACCAGGCTCATGCTCCTCAGTCTACAGTGGATCCCGCAAGCAATGCCGAGAGGCAATCCCGCGTATAGTCGCTCATCGTGCTTCATTCGTCTGTGAGACTGTACACACGTAGTGGACCGATCGAGCGTCCCGCAGACTTTGACCTGAAGGCGATTAGTTCTAGAATGCTTTTGTGGTCGACTTGACCTCGTTGCCCTCGTAACGCCTGACGTCGTCCTTTTTCCTTGGACATCCTTTTTCTGTTATCCACCTTCTTTGACTCCTGCTTCTTTGAGCCGCTGCTTTGAGGTAACACTTACTCTCACTTTCGAGTCCACATCTGTCCGAATTCGGGTCTACCATGACTCTCAAGGGCGGTCTCTGGCCGTCCACAATACCTTCCAGAATCAGCACGCTGCATCATTCGCTGTATCCATTTGACAAAGTCGTAGCCTTCCAGTAGCTCAGATCCCTTGAAGATAGACCAACGTTCCACGATCCATTGCCTTTCCTTTCAGCGGGACATCCTTTGCTCTGAACTCTTGGGCTGCGGTAGACAATTGAGAGTGATGCGCGGCCGTATCGAACCAGAGAAAAAAAAACGGGATCCGGGTGAGATAGGACAGCTTTGAGTGTAGGTAGAGTGATTGCGAGACAAGAGAAGATGTGTGTTTATTCCCCCAGGCAAGCCCCCTTTATAGGGGGCAGATTTACCTGTGCTATGATTGCTCTCTTTTCTCTGCTCCATAGAGTTTGATTCTGTGAGGTGAATCCACCACACCGGGCACTGGCCAGGCGTGGGTGCGCCATGCTCGATTGAAGGCCGTCCTTATAACCCTCCCTCCTCATGTGGCCCCCGAGGGATACCTGATCACCCTGTCCTCCGGCGATTACTGCACCGACATGTCCGGCACAGCGGCCCCGGCTGGATATCGCGATACATAGGTGCAATCCCGACATCGGTCAATTGCTCTGTCTTGTAGGATCAAAGACAAGAGGGTTGAATCATGAGGAATACCTCCAGGTCCTCATGTCTCGAGCATAAAGACCATACTGGACCGTCATTTCAACCCAATGATCCTCGAGCCGACAAAGGAATTCCATGTTCGATGTCCCAGACGCATGAATGGATCCTGTACATCCTGTCCATAAGGTTGCTTGGTCTGCTGGTCATTTATGGCCGACAGGGATTCAGTGTAGCGACAGCGATCGCCTTCAGGTCTTCTGCTTTTGCAGCAAGTTGCAGGCTTGGGGACACGAAAGCCAATCCCTTTCTTGGAGACTTTCGGATTGGCAGTCGGGTACAAGACAGGCTTGAGCAAAGGTCGGCTATGACGGGTGATCCAAGCTGGTGGAGGTTGGAGACCTTGAACATCGATGCAGATGTCGTGGTCTGTCTCGCAGAGCGGTCTCTTGGAGAGGTGAGGGTGAATCGCGCAGGAGGGAGGAGTCAGAGGTGGAGACGATCGAGAGGGCTCTGAGCAAACTCAAAATGTGCTGATCCCACGTGCTCTCTGATCGACAATGCATTTGTTTGATTTGTGCACCCTGTCTCTTCTCCAAACTTTTCTCGCCACCATGTCTCTTCTGCCGCCAACCAACCCACTGGAGGCCCCAGAAATCCTCAGAAGGATCAGTCGTTTTGTTTCCACCCGCGATGCAGTTGCCTGTGCTCGTGTCTGCAAGGCCTGGTCCGATCACTTTGCCTCTGCCATCTGGCATACCATCGACTTTGCTGTTCACAAAAACTTGCACCAAATGGACGCCAAGGCTCTCACAAAATACGGCCATCATATCCGTGTGGCAGAGAATGTCAAGGAAAAGAACCACATCCTGGTATTGATCGCCTCCAACGCCAGAGACCTGATGGAACTCTCCATCGCCGAGTGGCCTCCAGAGTTCTATGCCTATGTCAGCGATCTTCTGCGTCGGGTTAACGTCAGCATCGAGGTTCTCAAGATCTCGCAGTCATACAGCGCATCAATATACTTTGCTGTCGACTCCCTCCTGCCTACTTCAAGCTCAAATGCAACATTGAAATTGCGGTCTCTTGAAATCCATGGGTTGACAATGACCAGGGATGCATTTTCACTTCTTCTGCGAAGCTGTCCTTCTTTGACCATCTTGGATATCGAGGGTTCGACGCTAGTTTCTCTACCTATCCGCAACAAGCCGTATGAGGACAACTATCAACTCCTTGGGGTGACGGACCTTAGAGCTGGATTCAACCAAGTGTTCAGTGCAGACGGATCCAAGGGTGCACCGTCACTTTTGGTGCACTTTCCTAACCTGAGAGCATGGGCGATGAGTGGCCCTACCAAGCCTTTCCAGACATCAATCGGAAATATTCGCGATGAAGTGACAAGGCATTGCCCTTTGCTGAGAGAGCTGGCGACGTGGGATTCTGCACCTGTGGCAAGTAACATGATTGCCCAAGCGTTTGAAGACCTGGAGATCATTGGCGTCGAGAATGAGCATATCTCGGCTGAGATGATCATGGCCATCCTCAATCATCAAGAGACACTGAAATCGGTCCTGACGCATTACAACGAGAATACTCTCTATGCGTTCGGTAAAGCTCCAAGGGTACCATGGAATCTACTCGAAGCTGGATGGATCATCCAATTGATACCACGACTCTGTACCCGGCTGAAACGTTTGGAGCTCCCGCTTTATGAAATGAATATGGATGACATCGAGATGGCCAAGTGGGGATGCAAGCATCTTGAAGTGCTCTATATCAGAATCAAGCATCTGAATACGAAGGAGAAGATTGACCGGGCGATTCAGCTATGGAAGGAAGGGCGGTCTATCACCGTCATCGAAAAAATGCGAAGCAAGGAAGAGGAAACATGCGCCTCCAGTAGCCTTCAGTCGATCATTGCTATTCTACCAGAGGACAACTCGATCGAGACACGCGTTGCAAGGCATCTCTTGAAGTTCAACGAGCTGCAACGGGTTTGGCTCGGATGGAAGATCCATGAAGTGCACCAGGAATAAGTTAGCAGGCGGCAATGGTTGCATGATGTCTTCAAAATCAAACAAGGCAGTTGGCTTCGGAGCGTAACATGATTCTGGAGATGGGTCGGATCCGTTTCATTGTTCTTGCCATAACAAGTCCGCCTACATGCTTGTGTATCAACATTGTTTAGACAAAAGTTGCTCATAAAGTTCTCTGTTCGACTCGAAACGTCTATATTCACACGGACATCAATCCACGTTGTGAACGCTATTGTGAACAAGAGCGTATGAGGGACAGATTCCCCCCTGCACTCGTTTTTTTGTGCGACAGGGCGTCTTTTCACCCAGCCACTGGACTTAGCAGCATTCCATGTGGTACACAACAATCCACCTGTGGAGCCAACGATTTGCATTCGCCCAGCCTCGCTCTTCTTCTTTCCCACCGCCCTCTCTGTCGCTCTATCCTTACTCTCGTTTTTTTGAGTTCACATCTGCCGAAATGGGCTCTCAATGGCGGTCTCCGAGTTCCTCTGACAGTGCAGAATACCTTCTAGAATCGACATGCTGCATCATTCGCTGTATCCATAAGTACGGAGATAGTAGCCTTCTTGCTGCTCTGATTCTTGCAGATGGGCATTTTTCCACTGTCTTTTCGTCGGGATATCCTTTGCTCTGAAATCCTTGGGCTGCAGTGGACGGTTGAGTGTCAAGTACGACCGTATCGAGCCGAGGCAAACAAGACGTTCTTACTGAGCGAGACAGACCAGAACCTTTATGATGATGCGAGAAAATGGTACAAGACAAAGATTAGAGCATCGACCATAGCCGAGCTGGGAAAGGCTCGTTTCGAAGTACATTGGGTTCACGATCTGCTGTATGACAGGTAACTGTTTACTCTACTTTGGTATCCGCTTGCTGCTTCTTCTGCAATATGTTATTAATCATTATAGTTTCTGTTGACTCCATATGCTGAAGCTTCTAGACGCAGGACTCAACCCGAATGCTGACGAAAACACATATACCTCGTTTTGGGTCTCTCCGGATCTTGTTGCTCTCCAGACAGGTGTGAAAGGTCTCATCAGCCCTGATTTCATCAATGAGAATCACTTTAAGCCTTCTGCTTGGCACCGTTCCCTTGCAAGAGGGCACACTGTCGCCAAAAGGTACAAATGTGGATGGGTACTTCCTTGCCAAGGATCAGTATGTCGACATGCTTTTGAATGTTGGTCCCCCTTCTTGTACCAATCATTCAAAACACCGTGACGATAAAGAAAAGACGTGGCGCAATGCAGCGGATGCCTTGCTAGAAAGATTTTACAATACGATCGGATCCTTCGAAATTGCCAAAGGTCTGCATCATTGTGTTTGGGTAAGTCATTTTGATATTGTTTGCATCTTCAGCTTGAATCATGCTCATGGACTAATATACGTGTTTACTTGATTTCAGGCCACGAAGTTTCCATCTACTATGCCAGCATATTAAACAGGAACCATTTCGATCGAGATGTTTATCTGGCAAAGATGCTCATCTTCAAGGTATGCTTTTGCTTGTTACTTTTACGGCTCTTTCACGCACAGTCTTTAATCCTCAGATGCTGAACCTGAATTTTGTGTTGGCGTAGTCAATTATGGAGGATAACTTGGATGTCTGTTTCGATACCGAGAAGAGCGATCAAGCATGTTCCAATTTGAGGATCCACACCTCCTCCAAAGCCCAAATCTCGCCAGTAAAGAGCAAAAGAACGCGCTTACTGTCAGACTCTCGATGAATCAACCGATACATCAATGTTGCTTACACAAAAAGTTGCTCATAAAAACTCTCGCTCTACCCACTTCAAAGACATTTTTATTCACATCCCCCACCCGTGGAACCCACGATTTACATCATTGCTTTGTGGTCAGGCCCCCGCTCTTCTTCTTTCCCACTAGCACCCACTGTCGCTCTATCCTTACTCTCGCTTTCGAGTTCAGTTCTGTCGAATTGGGGTCTATCATGGCTCTCAATGGCGGTCTTCGTGTTCCTCTGACAGTGCACAATGCCTTCCAGAACCAACGCGCTGCATCGCTCGCCGTATCGATCAGCACGGAAATCGTAATCTCCCTGCAGCCCCGATTCCTTGCAGATGGGCCATTTTCCCACGATCCACTGAACGTCTTTTCATCGGCTCTGAAATCTTGGGGCTGCAGTGGACCGCTGAATGTCAAGCACGATCATATCGAACTGAAGCAGACAATACAATCGAGGTACTAGTTAAGCGTAGACGTTGGTCCAGTTGATTGCGCCATGTCCGATTGAAGGTTGTCCGTGCGTTCCTCACGTTCCTGTAGCTTCTCAGGGATACCTTGTTCTCTGGCAAGGCCCCATACTGACTTTTCTTCTCGTCATCGTGCTGAACGTTGGCGTGTAGAATGCGCGTCTCCCGGATGAATATCACTCTTCATAGGTGCAATGCTGACAAAAGTCAATTGCTGTCTTGTAGGGTCAAAGGCGGCAGCAGGGTCGAGTTGAATCAAGGCAAATCCTTCGAGGTTCCCATGTTTTCGAGCCCAAGGACCGTACTGGACCATGATTTGAATCCATTAACCTTTATTGAATTGTTAAAGCGATTCCTAATTCTGTTTCCCGGACATGAACGGATCATTACATCCTATCCATGAAGTTGCTTCGTCCTGTTGGTCAATTTCGATCGACGGTGGATTCCGTGGTAGCAGCTCCTCAAGTTACCCAAGAGCGCGTTGTCTAAAGAGACAGGGCAGGTGGAACAAGCCTCTTCCGAGGCGACGCTGGTGCCTTGAGAGTGGCAACAGGGCCTCGGATTCGATTCAGCGTGTTCCGGAGATCCGGATATTGAAGAGCTTCAGGGTCGTCAATGTGGTTTACCGGTCCTTGAGAAGCTGGTTTCCGTAGTTGATGAGCAGTCATATGGGGAAAAGCACCGGTATCCAAAGTCGTGGTTGGTATCCTCGAGCAAAAAGGCTCCTTGGATCTTCAGCAAAAGTCGCCATAACAGTAGCCAACATCGCCGTCCCGATTGTTGTTGCCAATACGATTCCTTCCGTCGGCCGTCTATCCGTGATCGATAGAAAAACCTCTAGACATTTCTGGCCCTGCTGTCGTTGTTGTTGTTGCTGCCATGCCTGTTTGGTGGGCGTACTCAAAGAGCTCTGTGTTTTTGACCGCTGAGGTTAGCCGCGACCGCTTCTTGCCCTACTCGGTGCTCCTCAATATGAGACCCCATGTCCAGTGGGATTATTCTTGCAGGGCTGTGGATCGCCGTCGAGCCTTCTACTCTTGCAGTTTGGCATGGGAGGCAACAGGAGACCATCGCAGTCGGGTACAGGGAAGAGGAGGCTCGAAACAAAGTCGGCAAGAATGGGAGATCAGAGATGGAAGTCGGAGGAGCCTTGATCGTCCTTGAACATCCGTGCAGGCGTCGCTGTCCGTCTCGCAGAACGGTCTGTGGGGTAGCGATGGTTGATCGCGTAGGTAGTCCTTGAGGGTGGATGCGACAGAGAGAGAGGGTGAAGGGTTGCTTGCTCCGACGAGCCGTAAACAGTTTATCCCACGTGCAACTTTGTTCATTCATGCATGAAATTGGTTTGTGCGCACACTCTCATGTTGACACCATCTCTTTCCCCTTCCCATGTCTCCTCTCAAGAATCCTTTGGAGCTGCCAGAGATACTCGCGAGGATCAGTCGTTTCGTCACCGTGAACGACGCGGCTGCCTGTGCTCGTGTCTGCAAGGCCTGGTCCGACCACTTTGCCTCCGTCATCTGGCATACCATCGACTTTGATGTCCACACCAACTTGCACCAGATGGACGCCAAGGCTCTCACAAAATACGGTCACTATATCCGTGTCGTCAAGAATGTCAAGGAAAAGAACCACATCCTGGTGTTGGTCAGCTCCGATGCCAGCAGGCTGAAGCGCCTCTTCATCACCATGTCGCCTTCCCAAGAGTTTCATGCCCTCGTTGGCGATCTTCTGCGTCGGGTCAACACCAGCTTCGAGCGCATCGAGATCTTGCAGCCCTCATGGAGTGCGGCGCCATACTTCACTGTCGAATCCCTCTTTCCCATGTCAAGCACAAAACCAACATCCAGATTGTGGTCCCTTAAGATCCAGGGGTTGACCATGACCAGGGACTCGTTTTCATTTCTTCTGAGAAACTGTCCATCTTTAACCAACTTGGATATCAAGGATTCGACATTGGTCTCTCTGTATCTCCGCGACAAATCGTACGAAGACAAGTATCAACACACTGGGGTAACGGATCTAACAGCTACATTCGAGCAGGTGTTCAATGCAGACGGATCCGAGGGCGCCCCATCACTCTTGATCCACTTTCCAAACTTGATAACCTGGGAGATGTATGGTATCACCAGTCCTTATGGAACTGCCATCGAAAAGCTTCGGGACGAAGTGGCTCAACACTGCCCCTCACTGAAAGAGTTGTGGACGAGGGATCCTGCGCCTGTGGCAAGCAGCATGCTTGTCGAAGCGTTTAATGGTCTGAAGCTCATTGGTGTCGAGAACGGGCGACTCTCGGTGGAGTTGGTCACGGCTATCCTCAACCATCAAGAGACATTGGAATGCGTCCGTACCTTTGGAAATATCGATGATTATGAGCTGGTTCCCCTGGTGAAGAACGGCTCACTCGGAGCTAGCTGGATCATTCAATCGATACCACGAATCTGCTCTCGACTCAAGACGCTAGGCTTCCCATTCTATGAGATGAATATGGACGATATGGAGAAGACGAAATGGGGATGCCATGACCTGGAGGCTCTTTATATCAGAGTCCAGGGCCTGGACACTAAGGAGAAGATAGACCGAGCGATTCAATTCTGGCAAGAAGAGCGGGTTGCCATCAGGAAGGGGCAAATCCATGGTAGGCAGGAACAGAGTGTGATCCCAGCAGGCGACAATTCGATCGAGGCACGCGTGGCGAGGCATCTCTTGAAGTTCAAGAAGCTGCAACAGGTTTGGCTTGGAGGGAAGCAGAGAGATGTGTAACCAAGAGCAGGACGACTGTGACCAGATGCCAAGACGCACTAGTGCCCCTACCCGTGCCAGTGCCAGACGCACAGGGCGACTGTGACAGCAATAAAACCATTGCGGAGGTGCCCCATGACGACGTTGTTGTTCTCAAACACACTAAACGCACACGCCTCTCTCTTCACCCCTCCTTCACTCTCCTCCACTCTCCACTCGCTTCCATGTCTCCTGCGCCCAAAACCCCTGTGGAGACACCAGAGCTGCTCAAAAGGATCAGTCGCCATATCGCCACAAACGATGCAGTCGCCTGCGCCAGGCCTAGTCCCGACCAGTTTGCCTCTGTGATTTGGCATACTATCGACTTTGATATCCATTGCGACTTGCGCAATGGCTACCAAGGCTCCTGCAAAGTACGCACATCATGTCCGTGCAGTGGACATCAGCACATTCATTCTCGCGATCCTCGCCTCCAACCCAAAGGAATTGAGCCAGCTTTCGATCCATAAAAAAGCGTCAGCAACACATATTTTTATGCCTGCCTCGGCGACCTCCTGCGCCGTATCAACACCAGCATCAAGAATATCGATATACTGCAAGCACCTGACAATATGACTCCTTTCTTCGCCGTTGACACCCTCTTCCCCTCGAAAAACAAACTCGTAGCTGTCACCCATTTTTACCAGCATACCGGAGTAACACGGCTCATGGCTCCGATCGAACAGGGTTTCGAGAGTACTTCATCTCTTTCTGTTCACTTTCCAATCTTGAAGAGATGGTGTACATGGACGAAGAATGACCAACTTTGCATTGTAGGATGGGTTATCCAGTTCTTACCACGGCACTGCACCCAACTCAAAGTATTACAGTTCCCATCGTTCGAGATGGATATGGACGACATCGAGAAGACAAAATGGGGATGTCACAACCTCGAGGAGCTTCATATCAGGATTCAAGGTCTAGACACCAAGGAAAAAATCAATCGGGCGGTACAACTGTGGAAGGAAGGACGGATTGTTATCAGGAAGAATCAAGTCGATGGCGATCAAGGGGAGTCGGCTATAACCCGTTTTCAACTGGATGGTATAATCCCACCAAGCGACGAATCGATCGAAGCACGCGTGGCAAGACATCTTTTGAAGTTCAAGAAGCTGAAAGAGGTCTGGCTTGGCTGGATTATCCGGCGAGTAGCTTGATCAGATGGCTAGCGAGGTCAGAGGGTGCACGACGCCTCCTCGATACGATGACGCAACAGCGCTATAGGGTTTCTTGGAATTGCCTTTGATCTACTTGGCGCTTTGATATTGTTGGGTGCGTCTTGTAGGATGGACGGCAACATTGCTTCGTGCGAGGATAGATACTTCCAATGTCGAACAAGGTCTAAGTGACAGCGCTATGTCGGCAACCCTGGGTAGCATTCGTTGTGGTGGTGTCATCTATCAGCATCTATTGCTGAGACCGGTAGGGATAGGCAGGGCAACGAACAAGCCATTGCTTTTGCGCCAGGGCAGCAAACCATGTGTCATGTGGTGATACTGAGCCCGCGATATGTCGGCGCCATCGGAAGGTTTTTTTGTATCTCATCTCTTCTCTTTCCTCTTCACTCTTTCCATGTCCCCTGTGCCCAAAAGTCCGCTCGAACTGCCAGAACTGCTCAAAAGGATCAGTCGCTTCGTCGACTTGAACGATGCGCTTGTCTGTGCCCGTGTCTGCAAGACCTGGTCCGACCACTTTGCCTCTGCCGTTTGGCATACCATTGACTTTGCCGTTCACAAAGACTTGGACAAGATGGATGTCAAAGTTCTTGCAAGATATAGTCACCATATCCGCGTGGTCGAGAACATATGTGAACGACACCAGATCTTGGTATTGATCGCTTCTAAAGCAAGAAAGTTGAAGCGACTTACTATCGATATGACAGCAACTCAAGACTTCTACGCCTACTCTGCCGATCTTCTGCGCCGGGTCAACGCGAGTCTCGAGCATGTCGAGATTGTCCAATATGCAGAGGATACAGTTCCGTATTTTGCTGTCGATTCTCTATTCCCAGCGACAAGCACAGGTGCAACCTCAAAGCTGTCATTCATCAAGATCGATGGCCTGATGATGACCAGGGATTCACTTTCATCACTACTGGAGAACTGTCCGTCGCTCGATCAACTGGATATCCAGGATACAACCCTTCTGTTTTTACCGACCTACGACGATTCAGACATTCATTTTTACAAACACAGTGGGGTAACACATCTTACGGCTCCGATCGGCCAAATCTTCGGACTAGGCCATACATCCGAGAATACCCCATCGCTTTTCATTCACTTTCCAAACTTGAAGACATGGAGTACATGGAGTATTGGGTCGGATGGTCCCGAACAGGTCTCTAGAAAAGTCATCCGAGATCAAGTCACCAAATATTGTCCTGTGCTGACGGCTCTGTGGACATCAACCCGTGCGCCCATATCCATCGGCATGTTCACCCAAGTATTTGAAGGCTTGACCGAGATTTGCATTAGGAACGAGGAGTTCTCAGCAGAATTGGTTGTAGCAATCCTCGACCATCGAGAGACATTGAATCAAGTCTACACTTTCACAAGCGACTATTTCTATGATTCTGAGGTGATCCCAGAAACGAAGAGCAACCAACTTGGTACGGGTGGATGGATTATCCAATCTCTACCTCGACACTGTACTGGACTCAAGGTGCTACAGTTCCCATCGTTCGAGATGGATATGGACGATGTGGACCACACAAAATGGGCATGCCAAGACCTCGAGGAGCTCCATATTAGGATTCAAGGCTTGGACACCAAGGAGAAGATTGATCGGGCGGTAAAACTGTGGAAGGAAGGAAGGATTGCTATCCAGAAACAAGCCAACAGTGAGCAAGAGGGGTCCGATTCCAGTCGACTTCAACTGGGAAGCATTATCCCGCCAGGTGACAAATCGATTGAAGCACGCGTGGCAAGACACCTCTTGAAGTTCAAGAAATTGAGGGAAGTCTGGCTCGGCTGGAAGGTCAGAAAGGTGCATACCAAGGTGTAGGGGCATAGGTGCATGAATGAACAGGACACTCTATTGAAACAACAGTGCCGAGTCGCAGAGAGCCTTTAGAATGAGTGTCAACATTAAACCTCTTTATTGTGCTGCATTTTCTGCCTGCCAATGCTTGTAGAGGTACAAAAAAAAAGTTGCCTTTCGACACCCACTCAGCGTTCGACTCGGCGTCCTTTACAGGTCAATACCTTCCTTGATCCTTTGATCCTAGACCTCAGTCAAATCCTCGAACTTGGGATATAGATCGAATCAGCCATCGTCCCCCTGTCCTCATCCAAGTAACGTTCCACTCTCACGTTGATTGAGATGGTTGATAGGTAAAGGCGATGAATGGCGATGTGGATGACAATGTGGATAATGGTGAATCGTCCTTTCCGAGCTGATCATAATCATTGTGCTGGAGACCTGTTCCCAACTGACAAGTCGTTGAATCAATCCCGTACAATCTTCCTGGAGCTTCTGTGGCATTCCCTTGTCACTTTGCTTAGGAAACCAAGTTGTGGACTGCCAGGACCTCCGACCATACATGCACTGCGGCTTTCCAGGGTGGCGTTCGAAGGAATTCAATGCTGCCAAAGGCGATCCAGAGGCCTCCAGATACAACCAAACCGAGTTGATACGCAGAGACGATCGAAGGTACTCCTGACAAAAGTGTCGCCCCAGACGATGGAGGGTCGAATTGCTCAACGTAATGCAGCTTCCCAGGTTGCAATCGATCGGTTCACACCTGCCTCTCTAGATCGACCGCCTTGTCCTCTGTCAGTATCCCGTACCGGCACAACGCCCCCATCTTCTCCCTGGCTGTCGTCGTGTCGTTCGAAGGACGATGGTGTTGTTGGAGGCGATGGGTTGACCCAGTGGCAAAGAAAAAGTGCTGCGACTGGTTATCATGTGATCAACCGCGCCTATTTTGCGCACTGGCTCTTTTTTTTTTGCCCACGCTTTATCTCTTTTCCTTCTTCCTTCTGCCATGCCACCCACACTCAGAAACCCCTTGGAGCTGCCAGAGATCCTCGAAAACATCAGCCCTTTCGTCACTCTGAAGGATGCGGTTGCCTGCGCTCAAGTCTGCAAGGCTTGGTCCAACCACTTTACCTCTCTCATTTGGCACTCCATCAATTTTGATATCCACGATGGTCTGTTGGACATCAAGACTCTAGCAAAATATGGCCACCATATACGTGTGGTGGAGAACATATCTGAACAATGGCACTTCTGGATGTTGACAGGATCCAACGCAGGAAGGTTGGAGAAACTTTCTATCACCATGTCAGCAACTCCAGAGTACTACGACCACTGTGTTGATCTTCTGCGCCAGGTCAATGCAACTCTCGTGTATATCGACATCTTCCAGCCGGAAAAGTATGGAGCTCCATATTTCCCTGTCGACTCTTTATTTCCTGCGGAAGGCACAAAATCAACTTCACGGTTGTCGTCCATCAAGATCCGAGGATTGAAAATGACCAGATATGCACTTTCGTCATTGCTGGAGAACTGTCCATCACTCAAGCACCTCAATATTCGGGATACGACCCTTCTGCCTTCGATCTACGACATTTCTGACGCCCATTTTTACCGGCACACCGGGGTAACAAAGCTTACAGCGCCTATCGAACAGGTCTTCAAGACGGGCGAGCAATCCAAGGTTGCTCCATCGCTTTTCGTCCACTTTCCAAACTTGCAGTCATGGATAACGAGGAATTCGTATTCAAGTGGTTCTGCCGAGGTCCCGAGCAGATACATCCGGGATGAAGTCGCCAAACACTGTCCTTCACTGAAAGCCCTATCGCTGGGAACTCGTGCACCCGCAACAATTGGTATGCTCGCCCAATCCTTTGAAGGCTTGATTGAGATTTGTATCAAGAACAAGCAACTCTCGAATGACATGGTCGGAGCCATTCTCAACCACAAGGGGACATTGAATACCATCATGACATTCATAAGCTATGATGATTTCTATGACTCGGAAACGATTCCGGATACGGAAAGCATTCAAGATGATACAAACGGAGGGATCATCCAGTCCATACCTCAGCATTGCACTCGACTCGAAACATTGCAGCTCCCATTGTTTGAGATGGATATGGACGATGTTGAGAAGACGAAATGGGGATGCCGCGATCTCGAGGAGCTTCACATCAGGGTTCGTGGTCTAGACACTGAACAGAAGATTGATCGGGCTATTCAACTGTGGAAGGAAGGATGGATGGCCATCAACAAGAAACGCGTCAACTGTGAGCAAGGGTTGCCTTCTATGAGCCTTCCACTGGACAGTGTCACCCCGCCAGACGACAACTCGATAGAGGCACGCGTGGCGAGACACCTTTTGAAGTTTGAGAACCTGAGAGAAGTCTGGCTTGGGTGGAAGGTCCATGAAGTAGTGTGACCAGCCTTTTCTAAGTATGAGTGCGTTGTGTCCCTTGAGCAGATGAAGATAGATGGCTGTCTTGTAGTGAGCTGCCATGGGTCTATATTGATATTGCACAATCCGCTTTCAGAGACAAGAGTTGCTGACAGATAAAGTTCTCATTGAGTGCCCCATGACGTTCCTTCAATCCTTCAACGTTCACCTTCCTTCTCGCCCAGTAATCCCTTGAACGTGGTATGCGGCAAAAATGGCTCTTGTCGGCATACCCGCTTTATATCAGGATACGAGGTCTGGACACCGAGGTGAAGATTGATCGAGCAATACGCCTGTGGAAGGATGGACGGATTGCCATGAGGAAGAAGCAAGTCAGTGCGTGACCACAAGGAATCATCCTCTGCTACTCTTCGGCTGGACAACATTATTCCAACGGACGACAACTCGATCGAGGCACGCGTTGCCAGACATCTGTTGAAGTTCAAGAAGCTGCGAAAGGTTTGGCTTGGCTGGAGGGTCCATGAAGTAATGTGACTAGGGGCAAGTTGACGGACACGATGCAAAGAAGGTTTCTCCTTGGAACGTCTCACATAGTGCATCTTCCCACAAAATTTGTAGCAACCACAATACATCGATGGAAACCATGTTATGTGAACTGCACTATCTGTCTGTATGTGAGTTGACACTCACGGGAACAAGCATTTTCAGAAGGAAGAGCTTTCACTCGAATCCTCGGCGCCAGTCCATTCCGGTTCCGAAACTTTCACTGCTATTGGAAGGCGTGATCTATCAGTGTGCTCGGGTGGCTGTCGTCCATTGTGATGCTGATATCTTCTTCACCGCTCTGAAGATTCGAATTTTTTTACCTCATCCTTCCTCTTTCCGTCTCATTCTGCCTGTATCTACTCTGCCCATGCCCCCCGCGTCCAAGAACCCTCTGGAACTGCCAGAGATAATCCAGAGGATGAGTCGCTATGTCGCCACCAACGATGCGGTTTCTTGTGCTCAAGTCTGCAAGGCCTGGTCCGACCACTTCATTTCTGCCATATGGCATACCATCGACTTTGATGTTCACTATGGTTTGGTCACGTTGGATACCAGGGTTCTGCCAAAATATGGTCACCACATCCGGGAGGTCAATAACGTGTATGAGCTAGGCCACATCGTGGTGTTGGCCGCCTCGGAGGCAAGAGAGCTAAAGAGAGTCTCTATCGTTATGTCGGCAAGTCAAGTCTTCTACGCTTTCTGTATTGATATTTTGCGCCGGGTCAACACAACTCTCGAGCATATCAAAATCCTCCAGCCTACTGAGGATGCAGTTCCGTACTTCGCTGTCGACTCGTTATTCCCTGCGACAAGCACAGGAGCGACCTCCAGATTGTCGTACATCAAGATGGAAGGGCTGACAATGACCAGACATTCATTATCGTCATTGCTAGCGAACTGTCCATGTCTCGATCGCTTGTACATTCGAAGCACAACTCTTCTGTCGTGGCCAACCCAACAGGGTTCTGGTGTTCGATCTTACCAACATACCGGGGTAACAGAACTTACGGCTCCAGTTGAACAAATCTTCAAACCAGATCAGCAACATCCGAATGCCCCATCACTTTTCGTTCACTTTCCAAACCTGACTGCATGGCGCACATTGAATTCGGGGCCAACTGATCCCATCGAAATCCCTATCAAAGACATCCGAGACGAAATAGCTCGGTACTGTCCCTGGATAGAAATGTTATGTCTGGAGACTCGTGCGCCCTTGGGGATTAGCTTGCTCGGATGGGCATTTCAAGATTTGACCAGTATTGGCGTACTGAACGAGCACCTCTCATTGAACATGGTCATGGCTATCCTCAAGCACAAGGAGACGTTGAATCATTTGTACACAACCGAGGACGGCAACATCTATCTCTCAGAGACGATTCCAGAAGTGGAGAGCAATCAACTCGGGGCCAATGGATGTTTCATCCAATCCTTGCCTCAGCACTGCACTCAACTCAGAACGCTGATGTTGCCATTGTTCGAGATGGACATGGATGATATCGAAATGATGCCATGGGAATGTCACGACCTGATTGTACTCTACATCAGAATTCAAGGTCTGAATACCAAGGAGAGGATTGACCGATCGATCCAGCTATGGAAAGAAGGGCGGGAGCGGGTCAATATTGGGCAAGACGAGTTTCCTTCCGCTGCCCTTCAGCTGCACAGCGTTATCCCACAGGATGACGAATCGATTGAGGCACGCGTCGCGAGACATCTTGTGAAGTTCAAAAAGCTGAGAGAGGTTTGGCTTGGCTGGAAGATCCATGAAGTAGCGTAGTTGGGCAGTAACGCGACTGAGCTCAAGTGACTGAACAGGATCCTCTTTCTGAAAAGTGATGCATGCATGCCTCTTGAATAAAACCGTCAGAGCGTCTCGGATCAATGGAGATTTAGGGTGGCGACATTCAATTCCAGGATACATTCCACAATGGCAATTGTATTGATTAGAGACTGTGCCATCAGCTTGGATTTGTGGGTTTGCATGAAGACCGAGCTTCTCTCAGCTGGAATGGTCATGGCAATCGTCAATCACAAGGAAGCCTTGAATTCTATCTCGACATTTGTAAGCCGCGCTCTGATTGCTATGACTTGGGTGCGATTCCAGAAATGAGGGCATTCGACTCAAAATGTTGATGTTACTGTTGGTGGAGATGGATATGGACGGTATCGAAAGGATGGATTGGGCATACAATGTCGAGGGACTTCGTATCAGAGTTCGAAGCCTGGGCACCAAGGAGAAGATTGACCGAGCAATACGAATGTGGAAAGAAGGACAAGGCAGTGGTAGACGAAGGAAATCACCTTCCGCTAGCCTGCAGCAAGGCAGTGTCATCTCACCAGGCGACAACTCGATCGAGGCACGCGACACCAGACAGCTTTTGAAGTTCAAGAATCTGAGAGTTTTGGCTTGGATGGAGGATTCGAAGGCAGCATAGCCAGTAGAGAGCGACAGCATGACATCGTACAAAGTAAGTTCCTTGGACAGAACGCCTATCCGCATGGTGCTTGTGACTGATGGATGGGATGATATATCAGTGCCTCACTGCGCATCTGCTTTGTCGGTTTCTTCATTGCTCTTTAGGCCTGCTCGTGCACCTCACCTTCCTCTTTCCGTCTCACTCTTTCCCATGTCCATTCTTCCTATGTCCGCTCTGCCCGTCCCTCCTCCGCCCAAGAACCCTCTGGAACTGCCAGAGATAATCCAGAGAGTTAGCCGCTATGTCACCACCAACGACGCGGTTGCCTGCACTCAAGTCTGCAAGGCCTGGTCCGACCATTTTGTTTCGACTATATGGCACACCATTGACTTTGATGCTCATGACGGCCTGTACACGTTGGACATCGACACTTTGGCAAAGTATGGTCACCATATTCGAGGGGTCTCAGCCGTGACTGAACTAAACCACCTTCTGGTGTTGATCAACTCCAACGCAAGATATTTGAGGCACCTTACAATCGATATGAAGTCTACTCAAGAGTTCTACGCTTGCCTTGCCGATCTTCTGCGCATGACCAACACTAGTCTCAGATCTATCATCATCTTCCAGATCACAGAGGATGAAGAGGATGAAGATGAACATCCATATTTCGCTGTCGACCCCTTTTTCTCAGTGACAAAGACAGGAGCGACATTGAGTTTATCCAACATCAAGCTCTGGGGATTGAGAATGACTAGAGAATCATTCTCGTCACTGCTGGAGAATTGCCCACTTGTCGATCACTTGGATATTCGGTGCACAACCTTTCTGTCCTGGCCAATCCACTACGATTCTGAAGACCAATTCTACAGGCACACTGGGGTCATAATACTCACAGCCTCAGTCGAGGAGGTCCTCAACTGGGGCCAACCAGCCGAGCATGCACCATCACTTTTCATTCATTTTCCAAACCTAGAGATGTGGGATCTGAGATCCCATGTTCCTGTGCCCAGCGAGTACATTCGAGAACAAGTGTCGAAATATTGCCCTTCGCTGAAAACACTCTGGATACAAGTTCATGACCCCGAGTTAGCGATGTGCATGCTCACCCATACCTTCGACAATTTAGTCGCGATCGGAATACTGGACCAGCTACTCTCCGCGGAAATGGTTACAGCTATCCTCAGGCATAGTAAAACCCTAGAGCAAGTGTACACCTTCGCCAAGAACGACCTCTGCGATTCAGAGACGATCCCAGACGTGGAGAGTAATGAACTTGATTCAAGTGGATGGATCGTGCAATCCATACCCCATCAATGTCCTCGACTCAGAACACTGGAGCTTCCGTTGTATGAAATGGATATGGATGACATCGAGAAGGTAGAATGGGAATGCCACAACCTCAAGGAACTTTATATCAGGGTTCGAGGTCTTGACACCAAGGAGAAGATCAACCGAGCGATACAGCTATGGAAGGAAGGAATGGCTGCTACCAATATGAAACAAGTCAATGGGCAAGAGGAGTCATCTTCTACTACCCTTCAACTTGCTAGCGTCGCCCCATTGGAAGACAACTCGATCGAAGCGCGCGTTGCGAGACATCTCTTGAAGTTCCAAAAGCTGAGAGAGGTTTGGCTTGGGTGGAGAATCCAGAGGGTAACGCCCAAGTACAAGACGCAAGGTTACGAACATGCTACCCGCTTGTATCTCATTTGAACAGGACTCTACTACCTCAGATCTCGTGTCGTTGTACATTAGAACTCATTCATTTTCAGTAGTTGTGATACACTCGCTTCTAGGATACTCTGGTAAAAGTCACTGCAAAAACCGTATGTTGATGAGAACTTGCATTATCTGCTCGGGTCAACGATCGCCATGAGACGAAGTGTACAAGAAACGTTCCTATTCGGTTTCCCAACTCTCGTCCAATTCTGGCTTCAAAATTGTGAGCGTTGGGCACTGTTCCTTGAGCCATTCGATGTTCGATTCGGCATCCTCCAAAAAGCAATACTCTCCTTGCTGCGAGACCCCGATCAGTTCCTTGAACTTGGGACGCGGAGCAAAATGACCAGTGTCACCATGTCCCATCTCAGGAATGCTTCCACCCGTAGGTTGATCGATCCTACTATTGGATGGCCGCCACAATGAAGACGACGATGACGATGTGGCAAAGGGCGAAGCGTGCTGTTCCAGCCATTGGCGATTCTGGTGGTGAACCCAGTTGCGAGCTATCCATTCGACCTCCCTCCGCCCACTCAACTCCTCATGTAATGTGGATACGATCAGCTTTTCCAGGTTCTGTTGGAGTGGTGCCAGACAATCCAGTCCAGACTCCAATTTCAACTTGAGACAGCTCCACATACGGTTTTTGAACTTTAGACAACTGCTGCCCTCAATCCTGAGCTCGCGCAGTCGAGTAAGCCGACCGATCATCTCGCAGACCTTGATTTGCATATCGTAGCGTTCGAGAGAACTTGGATCCCGATGGTGCTCATTCTCAGGCTCAGGCTCCATTACCGGCAGTCGTTCGTTTCTTCCTGTCTTTGCCTTCTTTTTTGGGCCTCCCGTGACCATTGATCCGCTCAATCGCTGCCGCTTTGTTGAAGTTCCCTTACCATGACCATACTCGTACTCCTCATCATCCTCGCTTCCTTGCTCGAACGCACCTGCACTCCAACCCGCCACTCCAAAACCAATGTCCAGATAGGTGATCCCTGTGCTCTTGACGCAACACGTAACGCCCTTTGGCACCAACGTTTTGCAAGTACGGCACCGGTCATGGTGCCCCCGGTAAGGTACTATAACAAAGATTTCCAGCACCTCTAAATCCTTGCAGATCCAGCCATCCTCCATGATCAACTTCCTCGCATCCAGATACACATCCCTTGCTCTGAATTCTTTCAGCCGAGGTAGATATTGCAGAACCTTCCAGGCACAGTCATGCAGTTGCTCCATCCCATTGATATTCAACCGCGTCAGGAGGCTGAATTGACCTTCTTCAAGAGCCGGCATGGTGACCAAGCTGACGAAAGCGGAGACGTCAAATGAAGCACTGTCCCCCCAAATACTGAAGGACTCGAGTTGCTGACCATAGCCTTCCATCATGTTGTTCCAGTGGTCGGTTGTGAACAGGTAGGCCATTCCAAACTCAATCTCTCGGAGCCTTGGGCAGCTTATGCGCATCACATCCACAAAGTCGTCTCGTGATAAGGAGAGTACGCCGTGCTCGTGATAGGTCCTGCAGTGGTAGTGTTTCTTCAGGTCTCTTCGGAACCATCCGGACGAGGTATCTTTGAAGATGGAGGAAACATTGTACGTGACGCACAACTTTTCCAGGTTGGGACATTTCACAAGGATGGCTAGGAGGGAGTCGTTGCGTGGATCCGCCAGACTTGGGCTCGGATAGTAGTTGAATCGGATGGTCAAAAAATCGATGAGAATAAGGGACCGGATGTGGAAGACGCCAGAGACTTTGGGCAGTTCATACAATTCCAAGTCCTGTTGCGCCTCACTGTCGATGAATCCCCTGAGCTCCAGTTCTTCAAGCTCGCGACAACTAAAGCTGCTATCATCGCTGCTACTGTCGTTGCTGGCGTCATCCATACCCTCGCTATCCCCATAAACGGCCAGCATAATCTGTCGACAGTGTTTCTCTGGCAGCCATTGCCTCCCATTGTTGGCCTCTAACAAGAACCTCACGGTCGCAAATTGCCCCCAGTCGAATTCCAAAAAGAGTGATAGCCGCCTCAAGTTTCTTCCCGCGTGCTTGAAGACAGAACGGAAAAATATGACTGGATCCATACGGGCAACCGCCTCCCATTCCAGTTCTCGAATCCCGGGATTCTGTGAGAGGATCTTTCCAACAAGACGATAGAACGTCCGACTGCGCCTTGCATTATCCCAGAAGGAGTACGACCTGGGTGTCCGGATAGCGAGATGGACCAGGTTCTGAAGACCCGCCACTTGGTCTTCAAGCATAGGACGGCTCGGCAAAGAACCGGGAAAACAAGTGTAGCCTGACAATGGTGTAGTGACACTGGGATCGGCAATAGTGAGGGATCGGGTGAGGCTACAATTGTTGAAGAAACCCTGCATCCTGTCTTTCGTGTCGTTTGTACTCTCGTTCTTATCTGCCTCGCAGAATAGCTCCATGAGTAGCGGAGTAGTGATGGATTGTATCTGCCAGAATATAGGTCGACCGACATCATGCCAGAGACGAGAGACTTGAAGACAGGCAAGCAAGGAAGGCCGGTCGAGGAAGACAAAGACACTCTGGAGAATATCAGAACGAGCCATGGCTACCCACACGCTGGATCGCCTGCTGGTGTTCTGGTGGCTCTTGTTCCTGTTGTTGCTCGTGTCCTTCATGACGATGAGAATGAGGAGGGGAGAGAGAGAGAGAGATCAGCAAGTTTGATTTTTTGTGGGCTCAAAAGGACAACGACATCAGCAACAATTTGCAGCGTAAAAAAGGGGGTTGTCCCTCATGCAGCCGAGTGAGCCGTTCACGGCGGACCCTGACCCAAGCATTTAGTTGTTGTTTTGGAGAAGCTGCTTCTGGACGACCTGACGCCGAACCATAGAACCTCTTGCGGCCCTCCATCGTCACCAGCTCTTCTCCCTCCTCCTTCCTTTGGTTCCCGCTCGCACTATATCCATGATCATTCTTGCTCCCGCCTTCCAATCCACATTGGTCCCTTATTGCTTTTACTCCACAAGACCTTCGTGGACCCTCATGGCGCCGACATACAATAATAATCGCGTTATTGTCCACTACTTCCTGGGAACCAAGCATAAGATCTTCAGCAAATCCGATTCCTTGCGTGCACACGATCAATAATCTCGCGTTCAGTGAAAAATACACCTACACATGTCTCCTTGGGCTATCGTGGATGAGTCGAAACACGTAGGAGGTCAAGAGTGCTGGCCAAGGTGTCATGTCGTTCCAGACGATTGCTCAACCTGATGCTGATTCACGGGGTCGCAGTCGACTGTTTGCGCCTGGCTCTCTGGACGACCACTTTATTCTCAAGCAAGATCCCGCGTCTCATCTCTCAACTGATGGCGTGTCGTTGAGGGAGCGGGAGTACCCTCAGCATGGTGTGTTGGTTTGTGGTGTTGTGGTTAGAGCTCACACCAGTGTTGGAGGCTCGAGGGTTTTGTGTTGATTTTTCCCACATGCGCCCTCTGAGTGTGAGTTGAGCTCTCCTTCACTTCCTTCCTCATGTTCGACAACCCTTTGGAGATTCCGGAACTGGTCAGGAAGATCAGTCGCTATGTCACCACGAACGACGCGACAGCCTGCGCCCGCGTCTGCAAGGCCTGGTCCTACCACTTTGTCTCTGCAATATGGCACACCATTGACTTTGCTGTTCACAAACACCTGTACCAGATGGACACCAAAGTTCTTGCAAGATACGGCCACCATATCCGCATTGTGAAGAACATGACCGAGCGCGACCATATCATGGCGCTGACCGTCTCCGGCGCCAGAAAACTAAGACAGCTCTCTATCAAAATGATGGCAACACACGAATTCTATGCCAACTTCAGCGATCTTTTGCGCCGGAACAACACCAGTCTCGGACATATCGATGTATCCCAGCCGCCTTGCAACACGGCTCCTTTCTTCACCCCCGATGCCCTCATTACTATGTCAAGTACAGGACCAACATCTAAATTGTCATTCATCAAGCTCGATGGATTGACCATGACCAGGGATGCATTTTCATCGATGTTAAAGGGTTGTCCTGAACTCGACCACTTGGACATCCGTGGTACAAACATTCTGTCCTGGCCTATTTACGACAAGTCTGGCGCTCATTGTTTCAAACACATTGGGATAACACGCCTTACGGCCCCGATCGAGCAGGTCTTCAAGATGGACAGTCAATTCGAGAACGCCCCTTCACTTTTTGTTCACTTCCCGAACTTGACTACATGGAGTACATGGAAATGGACAACGAACAACGATATCTCCATCGAAGATATTCGAGATGAAATCACCAAACACTGTCCGTCGATAACGTGTCTGAGACCGGAAACCCCTGCACCCATGACTATCAGAATGCTCACCCAAGTATTCGACGACTTGACCGCCATCTACTTGCTGAACAAACAGTTCTCATCTGATATGGTCATGGCAATTCTCAAGCACCAAGAAACCTTGACTTCTATGAGTACGTTCACAACTCACAGCGAATTTTTTGACACAGACGTGATTCCTCAAGTGGAGAGCACTCCACTTGATACAAGCGGATGGATCATTCAGTCGATACCAAGACTTTGCCCTCGTCTCAAATCGCTACAGCTCACATTGTATGAGATGGATATGGACGATATCGAGAAGTCAAAGTGGGGATGCCATGATCTGGAGTCACTCTACATTAGGATTCGAGGTCTGGACACCAAGGAGAAGATTGATCGAGCAATACAGCTATGGAGGGAAGGACGGAATCCTATCAAGGCTCCTATCAAGAAGAACAAACGCAAAGGTGGGCGAAAGGGACCGTCTTCCGCTAGTCTTCAGACGGAAAGCGTCATTTCACCAAGCGACAACTCGATCGAGGCACGAGTGGCGAGACATCTCTTGAAGTTCAAAAAGCTGAGGACGGTTTGGCTTGGATGGAAGGTGCGAAGTTAGAAAAGCGAACGACAGAAGATAGATGCTGCAAAAACAAAGCTACTATTTTGGTCCTGTCTATCCAATAGTCACCCGAATCGCTTTTTCAACCAGCCAGATGACCCCACTGGCTGGATAAGATCAAGGCCAAGTGCATCGTCCAAGAGGCCTGAGCACTGAAAGAACACGAGGGTATTGTTTGTGACGAGTCAGGATGGCTCTTCTTCTTCATATTGTTTCTTCTTGTCTCGCTTCTGCCTTCTTCTTTCAGCCATCATGCGACCATATTATACCCAATTGTTATCAAAAGTACTCCACCTTTTCTCTTTTCTCTTCGCTTCCCCCATGCCCTCTCCGCCAAAGAACCCTCTGGAGTTGCCAGAATTGCTCAGAAAGATCAGTCGTTACGTTACCATGAACGATGCGGTTGCCTGCGCTCAAGTCTGCAAGCCCTGGTCCGAACACTTTGCCTCTGCTATCTGGCACACTATCGACTTTGCTACTCACAAAAACTTGCACCTGATGGATACCAAGGTTCTTGCAAGACACGGCCACCACATCCGCATTGTAAAGAACATGACCGAGCGCGACCATATCATGGTGCTGACCGTCTCTTACGCCAGCAAACTGACACAACTCTCCATTACCATGACGGCAACACACGAGTTCTACGCAAATTTCCATGATCTTCTGCGCCGGAATAACACCACCATCAAGCACATCGATATCTCGCAACCCTCTGGCAAGGCGGCTCCTTTCTTCACTGCTGATTCACTTTCACACATGACAAGCACAGGATCAGCCCCCAAACTGTCATTCATCAAGATGAACGGGCTGACCATGACTAGAGACTCATTTTCATCACTTTTGAGGGCCTGTCCTGTGCTCAACCACTTGGATATTCGTGGTACAAACATTCTGTCCTGGCCTATTTACGACAAGTCTGGCGCTCATTGTTTCAAACACACTGGGATAGAGTACCTTACGGCCCCGGTCGAGCAGGTCTTCAAGATGGACAGTCAATTCGAGAACGCCCCTTCACTTTTTGTTCACTTCCCGAACTTGACTACATGGAGTACATGGAAATGGGCAACGAACAACGATATCTCCATCGAAGATATTCGAGATGAAATCACCAAACACTGTCCGTCGATAACGTCTCTGAGACTGGAAACCCCTGCACCCATGACTATCAGCATGCTAACCCAAGTATTCGACGACTTGACCGCCATCCGCATACTGAACAGACAGTTCTCATCTGATATGGTAATGGCAATCCTTAACCACCAAGAGACGTTGACTGGTGTCCGCACCTTTATTGCCGTCAACAATTTCAATCAACTCGAGGTGATTCCTGAAGTAGAGGGCGTTCAGCTCGATTCAGGTGGATGGATCATCCAATCGATACCAAGGCGCTGTCTTCAACTCAAAGCGTTGGAGTTCCCATTGTATGAGATGGATATGGGCGATATCGAGAAGGCAAAATGGAAATGCCATGACCTCGAGACGCTTTACATCAGGATTCGAGGTCTGAACACCAAAGAGAAGATTGACCGAGCAATACAGCTATGGAAGGAAGGACGGATTGCCATCGAGAAGAAACATGTTGGCGGTAAACAAGAGCCAGCTTCCAGTAATCTCCAACTGGATAGTGTCATCCCAGCAGGTGACAGTTCGATCGAGGCACGCGTGGCGAGACACCTCTTGAAGTTCAAGAAATTGAAAGCGGTTTGGCTTGGATGGAAAATTCATCAAGTCTTGTGACAAAGCGCAAGTTGGAGTGTGCTGTGTGTCCCAGTTTGTAGGATTCGATTCTAGGAGACGTTTCAGCTAGGCCTCTAGCATTGCTCTGTCATTGAGGTTTAAAATTGCTATCCGCCTGGGTCCATGTTCGTGGGCGCATGCGTTACCTGCAGGAAAAGATCGCACTCAGTGTCCTAGTCGGACACAGTCCATAGCCCTTCATTGTTCGACTCGGCATCCCACCACGAAGCAATACTCTCGTTGCAAAATCCTGATAGACTACTTGAAGGTGGAGCGAGGAACTGAGTAAGTATCATTGACATGCCCCATTCAAGGAATATCTCCACTCTCATGTTGGTCGATCTTACCATGGGATGACTGTCACAACAGTGATGACGATGAAGGCATAGATGATAGCGAAGCGTGTTGTTCCGCCCATGGATGGTTCTGGTGATAGACGAAGTTGCATGCTATCCGTTCGAGTTTCTTCAGTCCAAGGTTCTTGTGTAATTGGGATACGACCGACCTTCTCAAGTCCCACGGGAGTCCTAGAGGAGCCGGGCTCAAATCAACCGAACTAGGGAACTGCTGCTCAACCCTGAGTCCACGCGGTCGAATAAGCTGAGCGACCATCCCGCATACCTTGATCTGCCCACCGCGTCCACGAGAACTGTATTCTCAATGACGCCCCATTGTGGATTCCTGCTCCCCCACCCTCCCATTCCTCTCAGTTTTTTTTTTTGCTTTCGTCTGTGAACCCTCCATGACTATTGATCCATCTGACCGCTGCCGATATGTTACAGTTTCTTGCCATAACCAAATCCGTAGCCTCCGTCCAACAAGATTTGCTTTAACTTCAACCGCGAAGCTAGACCCAAAAGTCCTCGAGGAGTAAGAGATCCTTGAGTTGTGGATCCATCCTGTAAGAACAATCGCCTCGCGTTCAGAGGGTGTCCATCGCTCTGAGCTCAGTTGCCGTGGGCTGCTTCGGAGACATCTGTGCACAGCCAATCCGAGTTGAGACACGTACAGGGTCGAGAGGAGTGGCCAAAGTGTCGCTCCAGGTCGCCCTTGTAATGCTCCACCTGCCACTTTCCAGGGCCGCAAGGGATCCTTTCAGCCTGGCTCACTGGAGAGAGCACATCGTCCTCTGTCGAGATCCCGTACCGGTACAACCTCCCATCTTCGTCCTGGTTGTCTGTGAGTCGTTTGAAGGAGAGGTGGTGCCACCCCAGAGTGATGCGTGATGGTGGTTCTTTGGGGAGCTGATGGGCAAGACGCGTAAAGGTTTGTCAAATTTTTTTCCCACGTGCGCCTCTGAGTGTGAGTGAGCTCTCCTTCACTTCCTCATGTTCGACAACCCTTTGGAGATTCCGGAGCTGGTCTGGAGGATCAGTCGCTATGTCACCACGAACGACGCGATAGCCTGTTCTCGTGTCTGCAAGACTTGGTCCGACCACTTTGTTTCTGAGGCGTGGCATACCATCGACTTTGCTCTCCACGAAGGCTTGCTCAAAGTGAACATCGAGGCTCTTGCAAGAAACGGCCATCATATCCGCGTTGTCAAGAGCGTGAAGGAGCACAACCATATCATGGCACTTACCATCTCGAACCCCAGTAAGCTGAGGCAACTATCTATCATCATGGCGGCAACACAACAGTTCTATGCCAACTTTAGCGATCTCCTGCGGCGAATTAACACCAATATCGAGCATCTCGAAATCTTACAACCGCTTAACAAATCGACCCCTTTCTTCACCGTGGACTCTATCATTGCCATGCCAACGGGAGCAACCTCCAAATTGTCATTCATCGAGCTCCAAGGGTTGACTATGACTAGGGACGCCTTTTCATCTCTATTGAAGACCTGTCCTAGTAAAAAGGGCAAGTCGATCATGCGATCACCATCTGCTCGGCTTTTCCTCTTCACTCTTCCCATGCTTCTTGCTTCCGAAAACACTCTGGAGCTACCGGGACTTCTCAAAAGAATCAGTCGCTTCGTTACCCTGAATGATGCGATTGCCTGCGTTCAAGTGTGCAAGGCCTGGTCCGACCACTTTGCCTCTGCGATATGGCACACTATCGACTTTGCTGTTCACGATAACCTGCACCAGATGGATGCCAAAGTTCTCGCAAGATACGGACACCATATCCGCATTGTGAGGAACATGAAGGAGCACTACCACATCATGGTGCTCATCGTCTCCAACGCCAGCAATCTGAGAGAACTTTTCATCACCATGACAGCCACACACGAGTTCTATGCCAAATTCAACGATCTTTTGCGTCGGGTCCGAACGGGTATCGAGGGCATCGAAATCTGGCAGCCGCCCAGCGACACTGCTCCTTTCTTCTCTTTTGATTCTCTACTTCCCAACCCAAATACAAGTACGAGCTCCAAACTGTCGACCCTTACGATCGAAGGATTGAACATGACCAGAGACTCGTTTTCATCTCTTTTGAGGGCTTGTCCTGCGCTCGACCACTTGACCGTTCGGGATACAATTTTTTCGTCCTGGCTGATGTATGACCAAGACGACACTCACTATCACCGTCATACCGGGCTAAGTCACCTTACGGCCCCGATCGAGCAGGTCTTCAAGATGGACAATCAATCCAAGAACGCTCCATCTCTTTTTGTTCACTTTCCGACCCTAGAAATATGGCAGACGTGGTCTTCATCTGGGTCCATGATAGTGTCCGTCCAAGATCTCCGAAAAGAGGTGGCGCTCTATTGCCCCGCGCTTACGGCCCTGTTAACATCGGCTCCTGCGCCTATGACAATTGATATGCTCACTCATGTGTTCGGCGACTTGACCGTGATATGCATATTGAACGAATATCTCTCGGCTGAGATGGTCGTAGCTATCCTCGAGCATTACGAGACTTTGCATTGCTTCATCACATATGTGAATGGCGATGGTTTCTATGACTCGGAGGCGATTCCTGAAGTGGGAAGCACTCCACTCGATACAAGCGGATGGATCATCCAGCCCATACCTAGGCTCTGCACTCGACTCAAAACACTGCAGTTTCCGTTGTTCGAGATGGATATGGAGGATATCGAGAAGGTCAAGTGGGGATGCCACGATTTGGAGGAGCTTCACGTCAGAGTGCGAAATTTGAATACCAAGGAGAAGATCGAGCGGGTGATACAGTTGTGGAAAGAAGGACAGATTACTGCCAGGAGGAAGGAGGGCAATGGAGAATCCATCTGCAGTTGTTCTCGATTGGACAAAGTTATCCCACCAAGCGATAACTCGATCGAGGCCCGCGTGGCGAGGCATCTCTTAAAGTTCAAGAAGCTGCGAAAGGTTTGGCTTGGATGGAAAATCCGAAAGGTAGCATAACCAGATGCAGGTTAGCGAGAGGCATGACACAACACAAAAAAAAAAAGATACTGCTGGTTCCTTTAACAAAACATGATGATGGGTGCCTTTGCGTCAAGTTGGACTATGCGTCATGCAAGCGGACCGAGCATTTGCATGATCGTGCCAAGACTTTTTTCCTCAGCCAAAGGTTCTTTTATACCTCTTCGTCAAATTGGGCCCAATTCTGGGCCCAATTTTTGTGTCCGTCGCACTTTTATCTGAGCATGACTACGAGATGTCCATTGCACTTTTACGTGAACAATACTATGGGTGCAGCAAGCGCGAGCTTGATCTGAACGCCACCATTTCGTTGATAAAAAAGAAGCTTGCCGAGTCTTTTCTTCTTTGCTTCTCCTCCCAACTCCCTCCCCCACAACCACATAGTTGCAGCAACACGGTACGTCTCCTCATTGCTCGTTGTTCGCCATCAGACATGTCTGCCATCACCACCCCGAGTACTAACG
>Ga0247824_10000154_pt1 | contig 29126 bp, 35 predicted proteins | sample 13C_PalmiticAcid_FD_194412 | JGI IMG/M metagenome (GOLD analysis project Ga0247824, IMG submission 194412) | Soil microbial communities from agricultural site in Penn Yan, New York, United States - 13C_PalmiticAcid_Day48 | ecosystem: Environmental > Terrestrial > Soil > Agricultural land...
AGGTCCTGCTTGCTGCGGGCCCTATCTATGTTTATCTCCACTGACGCCCCCGCCTCGTCGGCACGCGCTGGACCGCAGCAAGCAGGACCTGGCCGACATCCTCTCGGACCCGGCCCTTCTCTCGGCGCTGACGCACTCGCCGCAGACGACCCACCCGTCGCTGGGGGCGTCGCACACCGCGCTGCAGGCGGCGCTGGCCGAGAACGTGGAGCGCGCCGCGCAGCTGCTCGACCTCGAGGCGCGCCTCGCCCACCAGCGCTCGGCCGCCCAGGCCCAGCTGCTGTCCACGCACGCGCTGGAGCGCCAGTGGCGCGCCAAGCAGGCCGACATGGACCACGCCCTGGCGCCCTTTGCGCCCGCGAGCCTGTACCAACGCCTGGCCCAGGGTGTGGCCGAGCAGGAGGGCGTGTGCTACGCGCTCGAGGAGAGCTTCCTCGAGGGCGAGGGGGATGGCGCGCTGGCGACGGAGCGCGAGGCCGGCGACTGGGTCAGGAGGTACAGGGAGGCCAAGAAGCTGTACTATCTGCGCCAGGAAAGGAAAGAGAGATGGGACGAGGGACGTGTGGGCGGGTGGCGCTGAGAACCAGTCGGGTGAGGAAGACGAGGGTACCAGTTGGTTTGGCAGCAGAGAGCAGTCGGGGTGGGCAAAAGGGATGGATGCTCTAGGAATGAATGGCAGGAGCTGATAACCACTTAGTTGTCGTATGGAGAAATATGGTGGCCAATTGGCCAATCGTTTAATCTACATGGCTAACACTTCTCCGCGAGCCAGGTTAACACCGTTTTACCAGCTCGTCCTCCTTGTCGCCAACCGTGTCTCTTCCGCCCTCGGATCTTCTTGTCACTGTTTGCTCGGCTGCGGCCAAGTGATACGGGCCCGCCAGTTCCTGAGGCGCCATTGAGCCGGGAGACAGCTAGTGAGCGTCAGCGGCCGGTGACAGCCCTTGACGCCCACGGGGTATACATTATTCGACATCTATAGAATACTGAACGGGCTCCTCTTCATATCCGGGCTGCGGGGGCTCATCGGGAGGGCGAACAAGTCCTCCTCGTTGGCGTCGTCCCCTCCTGGCGCTTTGGCCGTCGTCGTCGGGCCTGTGCCGCTCCCCACGATAGCGTCCAGAGACGCAACGGCGCCGCCACCTGAACCTGGATATGCCGAGACCCCCACACCGGTGGCTGGCGGGGAGACTGACGTGACCAAGGGCTGTGTTCGTGGTGCCTGTGCGCTCTTTGCGGCTACCAGAGCAGTTAGCAACAGGCCTGTGCATACGCCCCCACGTGTTGCAGAACATCACCCCGCCCAAAGGAGCTCATCAGCAGGAAGAGGGGGTGGTCACACGGGCCCGGTGCGAACACAGACATACCTTGGCTGGCGGCGGCCAGGTCCGCGGGGCTGGTCGCGAGCTTGAGCCCCCTGAGCTTCTCTCCCAACCTTCCGCCGAGTGGACTTCTCGGGCTTGCCGGGCCAGCCGAGCTCTGGGGAATATGGAGTTTCGCGGGCCGGGGCATGCCCGGGTCTGGAGCAAGACCAAAGTGGTCAACGATCCATTGCTGCTCCTGCACGGCCATCTCAAGCCCCACGCTCTCGCCGTTGGCCCTCATCTCGGCCGCAATCTCGGACTTGAGCTCCGCCAGACGCCTCTTCGCCCATATCGTGTGGAGTACGCCACGCCGGCCAGCATCTTGGGTGCTCGTCAGCTCGGCCGTGAAAATGGCGGGCATGGGTTTGGTCCGCAGGATTGTGGCAGTCCCGTTGCTCGCCCCGTCGCCTGCCCCCTTGCGCGCGATGTCGACGAGCGCCGGCACGGGGGCGCCGGGAGGCAGAAGGAAGTACACGCGGTGTATGTTGCTGCCGTCTTCCGGGTCGACATCCCGGACTGGGAGGACCGCCCCCTTGCCCTCCCATGAAACCTCCCAGCCGTTGCTGTCGCCTCCTTCCTCAAGGCCGCCGTCCTGTTCCTGAACCACGACGTCCCACTCAACCATGAGAATTTTGGTGCCCTCGTTGCGTTTGTCAGTCTCAAACTCGAAGCGTGAGCGGGCCAGACCCGAAGACGGCGAGGTTGGCGTCTCGATCACGTCCAGAGGCTCGGGCGGCCCAGGCGCGGGCGCCTGCTTGTCAGAGGTGGCCATGGCGCGCGCCGGGACAGGACTATGCGAACCCAAGTGACGGTAACGTATCCTGTAAAGAGGAGTCGGCGGCGGTGGACCGGAGCTTCTTCGGCCGTATCTGCCCGGCTGGGGTGCGTGACGGCGCTATGGAGAAGGCGGCTCCAAGGCAAGAGAAGACAGATGACACCCAGCGGACACCCAGCGGCTCTATTATCGGGCCTCCCACCGGTACTGCGCGGGCCCGGGATGCAAGCAGGCCCGACGAGACTGGCAGGCCGGGTCGGTTGGAACACAGCCGAGTAGACAAGGCACTGCGCGAGATGGTCGCTGTTGCCAATGGCGGGCAGGGCGGGCAGGGCGAACACGTACGGTAACCGTTGGCACACGAGATAGCGCGGGACAGGAGGTTGCAGTACCCCGGGCAGTGCAAGGCCGGCGCAGGCTAATATGAAATCCACAGTAGCCGCGATCTGCTGCGGAATATCCAGGCAGGCAGGTAGGTACCTTTGCTGGGGGAGGGCGGAAGAGGTGGGGAACCTGCGCGAAGACAGACTGGGCTGAGAGAGAGACGACTGGACAGAGCTCGGACGAAGCAACCGAGATGGACGAGACAACTCGTGGGATGCCGTCCGCTGTTTGTCACTCGCGGCGAACGTCTAGTAGAAGTAGGCGCAGATGCGAGAAACGAGGCAGAAAGCAACGCAACCTTCGGTGCGCAAAGGCTGGGCTCGGTTATGACAAAACCTGGGGACTCGAGCGCCTAGGTGGATGGTGAGCATATTGCATGGCAGGAAGAACCCCGCGAAGATCGCCTTTTCTTTCCCCCACAACGGTCGGGGGCTACAGCTGCTGAGAATCGGGGTTTGCCATCCAGAGGAGTGGACCAGGGAACGAACCCAAGCGGTTTGACGCCCTGCAACTGGACTGGCGTGCGGGAGCAAGGGACAAAGACGGGTGGTCTGGACGATGCGGGAGAGCTATCCAATGCACTCCCCGATTGGGGACGCTTGATTGTCTTGGCTGCCGACGCAGCACACGCCGCCAACACTTGATCAGCGGCTTTAACTGCAACCCGGCGACCCTGAGATATAAGAAGGGAGGGGAGATATAACGCCTGCCGCGCCGCTAAATTAGCGAGGTGCACCTCCGACAACAGGGGTTGCCACATCATGACGCCCCCAGTTCCTGTCCAACGGCGGGCAGTTGTTGGACATTGCACACCCGCTGCTCGTGGTTTCTCTTGCCAAGGGCCAGGCAGAAGAGGTGAGAAAAAAAAAATGATGCGAACTGGTGGACAGTGTGCTGTGGAAGGCGAAAGAGGCGGAGGAAGAAGGAGGGGCACCCCGCGACACCACTAGCGCGTTCAATGCTGCCAAAAATAGGATGACCAAGCGGCTTGGCATTGAAAGGCCCCATGTGCTCTTCACGATCCACCTCTCGACGTGCCCAAATGGACAGTCAGAGGAAACACAGTTGAAGACGCCTCAGAAATGCTTCTCTTGTCACGCAACTCAAGGCTCCAGGCAACTGGGAAAACTGTGGTAAGCTGCTGCTGCCGGTTTTCTGGAACATCCCATTTGTGGTCCACGCCATCTTGTGCGCTCGTCTCGTCGGTATCATGGCAGTGCATGGGGGACAGCGCTTCACAAGCTGTCGAGCCCAACCTGCAAGGGATTTCCGCCGTGGCAGTCGGTGTGCGAATCTTGGCACGGATCTTCCGGCTGGCCAGGCCGAGCTAAAGAACGGGCCGTGTGGATCCCTGCCCCGGAACATGACCGGCCGCGAGCCGGTGTTCACTGCGGCACGCAGTTTTGTCCACTCATGGAGTGTCCTCTCTCCCAACTCTTCGCCGAGGCCAACAGCGCGAACCTGAGCGCAGCATCGGCGGACAGCCGCTGTGCTCCTCGCCGGCCGCCGCCAGATTCGAGGGACCCGGCCGCCATGACTACCCCCAGGGCACCAACCTCTCTTCCCACTTGACGTTCGCCTGTGGCTCGAACCGCAAGTCATCGTTCGCAAAAGAGGACCATGGTGGCGGCCATTCAGCCGTGATCATCTGTGTGAAGGCACCCTGCTCGCGCAGCGATATCCAAAGACAAGTGTCGGTCCACAAGAGCGACCGGCTCCGCGAGTAGAGTTGGCCGATGAACAAACAGCGGTAGTTGCCTAGCTGCCCGATGAACAAACAGCGGTTGTTGCCTAGCTGCCCGTGTAGACGTCCCAGTGTATAAGCCCCTTTCAAGTTGTCGAGTGAGGCATCGTGGTGTCACCCTTTCGATGGGGAAGAGCCGCGATTGGTCTCAGGACGTCTCCCGGCGAACTGGCGATGCGTTGCGAGCGCAAGCTGCCATGCCCAACCATGCCGTCTCATCGATGTGTTGCGTCGCTTCGCCTCTTCGTCGAGCTTCTTGGTCGAATCCTGGTGAGAAGGTGGTCAGGATCCGCACGCGGCGCTGGATGAGACCAACGTGAAAAAGCGGCAATCCATAGGGCCGAGTAGGGAAGGTGGCGGCTTTTAAACGGCTCCACGACCGAGACTTGGCCGAACCCGTGATTCCGGAACCCGGCCGTATTGGACTGAAGGACGCCGAGGGTTGAACCCAAGGCCGTCACCAGCCAGGAGCTGTGGGACAGCGTATGGTAAACGGGCGACGACCACGCCCAATCATCGCAATGAGTTCCTCAAAACGGCGTCTGGGGAACAAAGAACGGCCGGAGTAGGGCCGCGGCAGGCAGGCCAGGTGCCCCAGAGCGAGAGAGGACGCGGCTAAATAGCTGATAAGAGATTGCAACCACCCACGCAACGGAGGAATGAAACGGTGCCCGTCGTCAAGGCTTCACTCGGCCAGTCTCTGTGAAAGCGGCCCCATGTGTGTGGTGAAAGCGTTGCCTCTGCGGCCTTGGCCCGAGGTGGGGAGGCAGTTGTTCAGGTGTCTCTCAACACTCTCCTCCAGAAGTAACGTTATTCTTTTCCGAATGAGCACGAGGAACTGAAAACGCCAAGCCGCATGAATCCAAAACCCCAGCGATGCGATGATTGGGGTGTGTCCAACAGCTCCTCGCGACCCGAGGTGCAGGATTAAGGCTCTTGATTAGGAGACCCAACTGCCGAAGCGAGTGCCCGACTCGAAGCAGACCAGCGCCGGCTGGACTGCAGGACCCATTACCTGAATCATTCCCAACTTATTATCAGCTCTGGGAACACTCGTTGCGGGAGAGCGGTGCTCAAGTGGTACGTGACGTTACCAAGCACAGTTCAGGGCTGGGCGGTGCGCCGGACAGAGCAGCAGAGATCGGCGGCCCCGAACCAACGAACTGCGACAGAGCGGTCGGCCTTAATGTGAGGTCTTGCGCTCGCACTGGCCGATGGTTGGAATGTCGGGGAAGCCCAAAAAAAGAATGAGACACGAGGCAGAGAAGGGGAAATGAATCCCTCCTCGGTGAGTAATTAGCGACTGAAGATCTACCACAGTCAACGGCTGGGGTCAGAAAAGGGCCCAGGGGGTCAAGAATCGTGCGGTGTTGATGCGATCGCGAGAGTGCAACAGCGTTGAACCGGGGCGCTGATGCGAGGTGCCTGTGGAAGGCGACGCAGCATCGCAAGCACAGCGGCGAGGGCACTGAGTGAGCCCCAAGCCGGTGCTGTGATTTCGTGATGGTGTCATGGTGTCACCCCTCGGGAGGGACCGTCGCCGCCGACGAGGTGTGGAAAACGGATCTTCCCCCTTTGCTGGAGGGTTGGATGGTGGAAATGCACCCCATGTTCGGTGATTTTGACCCGCCTCCATTGGCTGCGGCTAAATTGCGAAGTGCCCGCGAGCCTGCAGCCAAGGCTAGTGGCACCGAGGCATGCTACTGCAGCCCGGATGAAGAGCGTTAAGAGCGCACAGTCCACCGTTGCAATCGCGCAGCGCAAGCACCAGCGCCGCCGTCAGTCCGAAGAAATCCCGGCCTATCTTGCCGCAGCTGACCCAAAGTACCCGCTCTGGCTCGGCAGCCCGCGCCCTTCCCGGCCGGGAAACAAGCACTGAACAGGCCCGATTGGGACACATCCTCAATGAAACGCGAGCAATCGCCCAGGGGTCCTGACCAGCATCCCTGCCTGGCATACGTGGGAGCGATAGCAGGGTACACACGATCCTCCGCAATTACCCCACAAATCGCAAAGTACCCGGCTCGCAGCCTGTGGGCCGGCTTGCCGTACTCGCTCCTGGGTGTGCTCGCATTTCGCTACAGCCACTGGCCCGACTCCACGCCTCTCCACATTTACGCCGGCCAAACCGCCGTGGCCCATCGTCGGGTGGCCCATCGCATCCATGCGCCGTTCGCCATCAGAGATCTCCCCAGCCAAACCTTCACCACCCACGTTTTCCGACCGGGCCACCAAGCGCGATTCTGACGCCGTTCAATTCTCCTGGACTGGCCTGGGGGAGATCCTGTCGAATTCGGCCCTTGCCGGGCGTATCCACTCTCCGAAAGCCTCTCCTCTCTCCCGGGGGTGTCGCCTCACCAGTCTCCCTTCCCCCACCCGTCCAAAACAGGGCCAGCCCACCGAACACTCCCTCCTCCGTGCCGACCCGTCTCGCCCTCTCCTGTCGTTGCCGACTCCTCGAGTCTTTCTTCCGACATTGTGCATCACGCCTTCGATCGACACAGGCGCCGCTTCCGTGTCCCTTCGTCCCGCGCTACCCATCAACTGCGCCCGTACCCGATTTACGATTGACTTTCCTTTTCCTTCTCGACTACCTCATTTCGTTCTTTCAACGGCGACCCGATCTCAACACGCTACCCGTTCACCCGAGTCGTGCGAACACGCTCCGCTATACCGCATATCGCTGCCGTCGCTTGTTGTCGCCGCGCCCTCGCCCGACGACCGACCTGCGCGGCCCGTCATTCTTTTCCTCCGCGCCGTCAACGACCGCATGCGATCTGATCTGCTCGCGATTCCCACTCGGATCGCCATCGGCTGGCTGGCTTCTCCAGTTGGTTCTGTTCGTGACCGACCCCTTTGACTCGGATGCCCCCACCATGATCGAGCTGCAACTGTCCTCTACTGCGATTACTTCGACCCTGTCCTTCTTGGCGACGCTCTTTTGGTAGAGCAGGGCGGGACCCTTTACGGGCTTCCGCATGTCCCTTTTGCCCCGTCGGGGTCTTCATCCTATCCCAGGCTCTAGGGCTGCGTCGCCGACTCGCAGCCAGCAACCATGGAGCCCTTACACATGACCGAGTTCGGGTCCGACCGGTACCTGGAGAAGTTCAATCAGTCCCAGGCAAATGCCGCTTCCCCAGCTGCTCCCGCACCCGGGCTCGCTCAGTCCCCCTTCATATTACCACTTCGAGGGTCAAGCTTGACCGAGACTGAGGTGGTACCAGTCAAATCCGGCGATCAGAGCCGACCCGAGAAGAGGAGCTTTGGGTTTTTCAGGAGCAAGTTTCACGCCAAGAGTTCCGCGGCCCAAACAACCCCGAGCAGTGTCGCGCTTCCCGAACCACGACCCTCCTCGACGTATTCGGCGACTGCCCGGAGAAGGTGAGCATCGAAGCCGTCAGCAACCCTAGTTCTTATCGCCACAGCTAACCGTGCCCTCCTCTAGCCTCCCGTTCGATCAGCTTTTTGCTGGCCTGCCCAACGAGTTACAAATCGAGATCATCGCCTCTCTCCCCCTGTCCGACGTGTTAAATCTGCGGCTGGCATCCCGATCCCTCCACGCGCTTGTATCCCTGAACGAGACCCCTATCACCCGTTACCATCTCGACCACCATGTGCCCGAGTACGCCAAGCGCCTTTACCCAGCCCCCGAGGGCGTTCCGCTGAACTTCCATTACCTCTGTGGCATTTGGCATCGGCTCCACGTCGCGGCGAAATTGTCCTTCCTAATATGTGAATGGGTATCCAAGGACATGTTCTTCAGGAACACGGAGGAGAAGAAGAAGGAATTTGCGCCACAAAGAGAACGGATGCGACGACGTCTCATACCCATGATTTTCACCGTCTTCCACTTTTTCGAAACTTACCGAAAGCTGCACCTGAAGTACGTTGCCGAGCACGGCTACGGGTTGCACAGAACCCCCTACACCGTCAACCCCATCGAAACCGAAATCCTCAACATGTACGACGATCGAACACTCTTCCAAGTCCACGAAATCTTTCCCCTCGTCATGGCGTCGTTCGACAGACGCCTTCGGCCGCCATCATATGTCGGTCGGGTGGAGCGATCACTGAGGGGATACCTCCGAGAGAAACCACCTGAGGAAGTGCACGTTGCCATTCTCTGTCTGGGCGGCTTGCGGGAGGTGGAGAAGATTTGGGAGGTCAAGGGCTACAACGCCCGACGAACCGCCGTCGACAACTGGTATGCTTCCTTTGCCCGGGAAGCGCCCGAGCCAGAGGCAAAGAAGCGTCGCGGGATGCTGGGTTTGAAGCGCAAAAAGTCTTCGCTTGCCCTGGGGAAGACGAGCACAAACGACACTGTCTCAAGCTCCCGGAGTTCTGGCAGCGTAAGCGTGGCACAAGGGAAGCAGCCGGAGAGCTTGGTCTTCTGCACCAGTCTGGCCGCTGGCATGCCCATGGGCTCTTTGGCCAAGGAGGAGTCCAAGCTACTCTTGTCCGACTTGCCGAGACTTCGGAAGATCTGGGCAGAAACTGCCGAAGCAATGATTCTCGACCGAAAGATCGTCGACCGGTCCGCCGACATCCGACGCAACGGTCAGGTTTTCTTGGATCTCATCAGCGAGAATGTCCCTGAGGACCAGGACCAGTGGCTCTACGGCACGATCGCCCCCGACTCGGTACGCCCAAACCTTGACGCAATCGAAGAGGACCCAATGGAATGAGCCGAGTCACTCAGTCCTCCACCTCGCGTCGTCGTCTCTCATTCCGCCAACCGACTCCATGATTCACCATTTCCACCCAACTTTATCCTGTCATGAATCCATGACAGCTGACCGTCAATTGATTGACTTTCTTTCCTATGTTGAGCTTGGATCTTTCCAAAACAAAAGGCATTTACGGGCGTTACGGAATCTTTCAGGGTCCGACATCTGAGGGTATCTCGGGCCAGAGATCAGCATGGCGATCCAGGTGTACGGGTTTCTTTGCTTTTGGGCGCTTCTTCTTGCGTTTCTGGGTCCCCCCATCGCGGGGCGTTTCCCCTTTTCTGGTTGCGTTTGTAGCCAATGTACTCGTAGGTCCGAGAAACCTATCCTTTCCTTATGTCCACTGGGCGGGTTCGCGGCATGACATAACAGGGAGTTATTTATAGCCGTGTGGGGTTTATCAGACAGCCAAGCGGGGCGCGAATAGTTGCGGATGGCTTCACCCTCGGGGAATGGCTAGGCGACCGTGATAGATTAGCATCTAATCATTCAGTTCCTTGAACTTAGCTTCTGGGCACCTATTCTTTCTGGTGTGATTTTCTTTTCCCTAAGTAGATGGGCTCCTTAATCCCCTGCCTCACTTTGCTTTTGGTTCACCCTCTACAACCTGTGAATGGCTGCTCAATCCCAACCAGACTGACAAGTCGAGAATGGAAGGGGGCACTTCGTTCGACACAATCTTGATTTGCCACACTACACAACAACAAGTTGACTCTGGCGTTGGCATGGTAGCACTTTCTTTATTCATCACCTGCGATGTACATGCATACAAATCGTGGCCAAAAAGGATGGCATAGAGCAAGCCCGGCGAGCTAAACCGTGAAAGAGGACAAGCAATATCTGGAACATATCCCAATATCCAATGGGTGCATCGTACAACCCCCCGAAACCCCCCGAAACCCAAAACCAAGCCCGGCCACCGTTTTCGTGCCTCCGGCACTCCCGATCGATCCCCTTGTTCAACCAGGATTAAAAGGGGGAAAAGACACCGTCTCCCAGCAACCGGCGACGGCCGTGATACATTCATCTTCGCCCAACTCCATAATACCGGTCACCACTCCCCAACCCAGAGGTGTCAAAAGTCGTCAAACCGGTGGCAGCGAAGGCCGGGCCAGCGTTGGATGGTGCTCGCACGCTGGCCGTGCCGATACCATAGTTCGCACCGTTCATCCCAATCGCCCCTTGCTGCCCAGAGGTATCCAGATGGCTCGTATCAAACAAGCCCCAGTCGGCGGCAGCGTTTCCGGTAAACGCCTGGACATTCGCCAAACCCTGCATGTTCTGAGACGTTGGTTGGCTTGTGCTGACAGAACGTTGCTGTAGACCGCTGGTGCCTGTACCAAATGACGAAGAGTGCTGCGGCAGGCCATGCGTGCTGGTGGACCGAAACGGTGTGGCACTAGGCTGGCTCCGCTGACCGTATGAAGGCGTTCCCAGAGCCGCAGCAGAGCTACGATAGCTACCATCGGCGGTACTGAAATTGTTGCTCGCCGATGCGTTAAATTGCGGGGACTGGTGAGTGGTGTACGACGCCGTGCCTCCTGAAGAAGTAGTTGCTAGTTGGTGCTGATAACGCTGCTGCGGGGCAAGATGCTGCTGTCCGCTCGAGTACTGCTGTTGGCTAGGCGCATAGGACTGCTGGTTGGAAGTGTACTGCTGTTGTTGCGATGTGCTTGTCGAATACTGCTGAGCGGACGGCACTTGACCACTTTGATGCTGCTGTTGCTGCGGGTGATCTGTCTGCGAAGAGCCATAACTCTGTTGCTGCTGCTGCTGATGCTGATGCTGTTGTTGTTGGTGGTGTTGCTGTTGTTGCTGTTGTTGTTGTTGCTGCTGCTGCTGCTGCTGCTGCTGCTGTTGTGGCGGCGGTTGTTGTTGCTGGAAGTGTGAGGTAGAGGCCCGATACTGATTAAATTGGCTTTGAGAAGCCCTCGCCTGCTGTTGCTGTTGTGTGACTAACGGGCTGCTGGCCGTTTGGGATTTGGTCGGCTGTGATTGCAAGTTGGGAGACCGCCCCTGCCCAACAGAATCATTCTGCTGATGCTGCTGCTGCTGCTGCTGCTGCTGGTGCTGTTGTGTGTATTTCCGTTGTTGGTGTCGTGGTGGCAAACGGCCCGCCATGAGCTGTGTTGAGTCTGGGGCGGTTTGTGCAGCCAGAGTATGTGATTCCACCTGGGTCTGTTGGTCAAACTGGGCTTGAAGTTGGGCCTCGAAGTTCTCCATTGTCGGGGACTGTACTTCAAAATGACCTTGATGAGGTGAGTGCATTGGCGGCATAGGAGGATCTACAGCAGAAGTAGAAACCAACGTTGGCTCTGCCTTGTGAACCAGGCCTCCTGGATGAGCTGGGGCTGGTCTAGGGCTTGACTTCGGCGCCGAGTCAGAGGGGAAGGGTCCCGTTTGCAATGTAGCAGCGGCCCGAATGGAGGCCTGTGAGGCAACATCGTTTCCATTCCTTCCCCTTGGCTTGGTTTCTTTGTTCTTCCGTTGACGCTTGGGTAGAGGTTCAGGCACAGTTGGTGCTTTCGCCGATGCTGACGGCGGCGGTGCGGTTGCTGGTGCTCGTGCTGGTGCAGGGTCACTCGCCGGCATGGGTAACTTGCGGCCAACAGCCTCCGGCAAGGAAGCCAAGCCACTACCGCCCTCATCCGGATGGGGCCGGGAAGCAGCGGCATCTCCACCCCCTTTCCTCTTCCTTTTCTGCCCTGCGCTTTTGGATGACTTTGCAGGAGCTGAACTGGCTGCGAGAGGGGCTGGAAGCGCCAGAGTTTGAGCCTGTGGGGCCCCGACGGTCTGTGGTGTGTGATGAGTAGGTGTAGGTGCTTGCCCTTGCGCAGTAGACGCCAAGTTGGTCAACCCCAGGCCAGTGGTCCCTCCTTCTGCCAAAACTTGACTGTTTGGCGCGTGCCCTGGCTGTTTAGGCCCAGCTCCTTTCGCTCTTCCAGCCTTCTTCTTTGCAGGCGCCGGAGACGCCGAGTTCACCGCTGTGAACGATTGGGGCCCCACTGGAACTGATGCGAGGTGGGGTGTTTGATTCCCCTGGGTAGCCTGAGGAATTGGCGAAGGGAACGGAGGGGCTTGGCCCACCTGTGACGATGATGAAGGGGTCAGCGTGGCGTTCGCAGGGAGGTCTTTAGGTCGGTTCCTTGAACCCTTCGGACGGCCTCTCTTCTTCGCGCTCGAGGTTGTGTCGGTTGCCGCGCCAACAGCGATCGGCGCGGCTGGCAATGCTGTCCTGGATGCGTGACTAGGAGTCACAGTCGCCATGTTTGGGTGCAACACTCCAACCGGCGGCTGCGGTGTGGCTTGCGGGAGGGGCAGCATGCTCGCGTCGGCATCGTCGGTGTTTTCCACACCACTATCGTCAATGTCCATCCAGCTCTCGTCCGGGGCGTCTGATGGCTGGCGATGATCCGCAGTCATTGAGGGCTTACTGGGACCCTTCTTGACCCCCTTGTCTTTCCGGGCTTTGGTGGCTTTGCTCCCCTTTGGTCGGCCTCGCTTGCGCTTCACTGGCTGAGGATGGTCCAGTTGGCGGGTGGGGTCCAACCTCTGCTCTCCCGCGTTGCCTCCCAGTTTGGGGAATATCTCTGCAATCCAGCCGACGAAGAGGCTCCCCGGCCCGTTTGCCTCTGCGCTTTCTGGAAAGCCGTCGTTTGCGGGTGGCAGAGCTCCAGGGATGCCGCCAAAGAAAGCCAGTGCCTTGCATATTTGATCCACGACAAGCACGGGATGTAGACTCCGTAACAGAGTCAGCAGACGTGCTTGCTCAGACTTGGTCTCTTCGGCGTCCAGGGGTGCGCGGCGTTGAGGCTGGGCCGGTGCCGGGGCGAGCACTGGCGCGGGGACAAAAGGCTTTGCCACGGGCTCGTCCGGGAGATGTACGAAACGGCTTCTCCGAAGAGAAACATAGCCATTTTCGAAGGCACGCTTGGCGGCCAGTTCCGTGCTCTCGCTTGTTCGCTTCGCCTCTGCATCGCGGTCGGTAGCCTCACTCCTGCCAGCGACCTCTATTTGCATAACTCCAAAGTTGCCCTTCGAACCGTCGGTTTTCCCCTTGAGTTTGCTGGGGACCGGGTTGCGGATTCGACCATCCCGAGGCGGCCCGCCCGGCGTGTCTTGCGGAATCGGTTCGGATGAGGGGAGGATGCTAGGGGCTGCTGCTGACACCAAACTGCCGTTCGACACATGGGCAGGCGGTGCCGCTGGCTCAGATGACGACGATACGGACGGCATTGGTGTCGCCCTAAAGGTGGCCGTGGTGCGGGATGCTGGAGCAGGAACTGTGCGGCAATGCCCGGATGGCAATTAGCGACATGCTCCCGCAAAAGCGAGCGCCGAATCACGGCTTACCTGCAGATGCCGGCATCGAGACCTCAGGCCGTGAGAACGGCCACGAGCTCGGCGCGTCGACGGGGGGAGATTGCGTGTGGGGTTGAGGTTGCTTGGATGAGCCCACTGATGGGTTGAGTGCTGCGTCGCGGCAGGCTTGCGATCAGGGCGCAAGCCCCATGTTCGAGAATCGTCGAGGGCAGCGGTTCGGCGGAGCGGCGAGGTGTCGATCAACAACGCAGGACTCGGACGAAACGAGAACAGGAAAACGGATGTTGCGCTCGACTCCACTCGCCAAAGCGGCGCGACGCGGAGTGCTGTGGGAGGGCTCTCCACGACCGAATGGTTTGCCCTGCGAGAATCCGCAGCTCTAGTTCTACAGGCAGCCGATGCCCGGGACAGTAGAGCCCAGGTGTGGTCGGTATGGGTGGCTATCTGGACGACTGAGGTGAGGAGGAGGTTGGTCTTGTGCGACAAATCGGCGGCTCGCTCACGCACTCACGCTGGCGCATTCAAGCCGGTGACACAGCTGCGCAGGCGAGATTTGGGCCAGCAATCCCGGATTAGGTCGGCAAAAAGAAAATTAGTGGCATCTCGTGTCTACAGCCGGTAGTGATGGTTATTGTTTAGTCTGGATGTCGTGGGTTGAGTCAAGCCAGCCAGACCCGGAGACGGATGCAGTGCATGTTGGCGCATGTTGGCGCCAAAAATGTTAGGAGAACTGAGGTGAGGCATGTACCGGTCGAAACGAGTCAAGTATCTGGAAAGTAACAAGGAATACCGTCTGGAAACCAACATGTTCAATACGCATCGAAATACCGTACGAAACGTAATCAACATTTGGTATCATACCTGCTTACGGTATGGTAAATTGCCATTTGTAAGTGACGTAACCCCACTGCAGCTCTGGTTGGGGGACTGCGGATCCTCCTTGCTCGAGCTCATGAGGCCCCCACTTGCACCTGTCGCAGCAACACCAACAGCCGCCTGCTTCGCCGCCATCGCACTCTCTTCCACATAATCATCCTGGTTGCCCGGGTTCCCATCAGTCACGCCATTGCCTCTACCTCTACCCAGATGGTACGTTCTTTCCGGTGATAAAGCCTCACCTTTCCACCCGCCGGCGACGACTGACGCCTCGAACCACGAATACAGCACACCAGCCAATCCTCGCGCTGACAAGCTGACTGCAGCTGGAACGACCGCAGCGCCCCTCTGCTTGATCGTCTACCACCACGTTAGCAAGGATCTTTCTCTTGACGCGGGGATAGCTCGTGTTCTCTCTTGCCATCGATCGTCCACGGTCCGCGTCCTAACCCAGTCATCGGGAATCGAGATACCGCTGGGGCATGCGACGATAGCCGATCATGCAGCCGACCCAGTACATACTTGTTTCTCTGCCTCTCAGGATCTTTGACGATGACCCCCTGACAGCGCTCGCTGCTACGGTCGGGCGAGATAATGGCGAGACGCTTCCGTTTCCGATCCCCTCTTTCAAGATTGGAACCCTCGACGCTCTGGTGCAACACGCAGATGACCTTGCGAAGCTCAATGGCGCATGCGAGGCCGCTGTTGCCAAGGTGGCCGACTCGTTGAAGGGAATTCTGGACGGAGACGAAGACAAGGCCGCACAGCAAAAGATGGTCAACGACAGTAGGTTTTGAGCTTCTGGCGCTTTGGGTCGGATCTTTGCAGTGTCTGACTCCTGTTCACAGAACCCACGGATCATTATCTTCGCACTTTTCAGTGGAATAAAGTGCGGTACCGGGCCGATCGACCGCTGGGAGAGCTGATTGAAAACCTGCAAAAAGAGCTGCAGAACATCGACAACGACGTCAAGGGCAAGTTCAACCAGTACAACACGGTGAAGACCACACTCGCAACGTTGCAGAGGAAACAGACGTAGGCTTGCTGGACACCCCTGCCTCGCGGCCTGGGACCGGGAACGCTAATGCGGGACAGAGGAAACCTGGCAACCAAGTCACTGACACCTGTCGTCGACCCGAGTTTGCTCGTGCAAGACTCGGAGTACTTGGAAACCCATCTCATTGTGGTGCCGACGAACGCGCGCAAAGATTTCCTCCGCAGCTACGAAACTCTCGCCCCCATGGTGGTGCCTCGGTCGTCTGTCCAGGTCGCTCAGGATGACGAATTCACCTTGTTCGCGGTTACGACGTTTAAGAAGACGAGTGCCGAGTTCTTGCAGAAGTGCCGCGAGCAGAAATGGACGCCCCGGCAATACAAGTACGTGGAGGGGGGGAAGGAGGAGGAGAAGCGCGAGCTCGACCGCGTGGCCAGGGAGGAGAAGAAAGTGTGGGGCGAAGCACTGAGGCTTGGGCGCACGGGCTGGAGCGAGACGGTCATGATCTGGGCCCATGTCATGACACTGCGAGTGTTTGTTGAGACGGTTCTGCGGTATGGCTTGCCGTTGGAGTTTGTGTGCGCGCTTGTCAAGGTAGGCCCCCAGTTTTGATTTCGTTTGGGCGGTACAGCTGATCTCGATGGCGGCACACAGACAACCCCGAAACAGGCGAAGAAGATCAAGGCTGCCTTGGACTCGGCATACTCATACCTTGGCGGAAACGCTTTTGGGAGGGATAAACGAGGGCGAGTCACCAAGGATGATACGTCACTCACGTCCGAGATGGCCGCCGCGGGCTTGGGTACTGCCGAAGGCAGCGAGTACACGGCCTACGTGTATTACGAAATCGACTTCCCGTAGTCGGTCGTGTGTGCGGGGTAGCAGAGCAGGTCGAGCAACGACGAGAGACGGGGAACGCACGGCGTGAGAGTCTGGGTGTTGAATATCCTCCTCGCCCCTCTATGGCCAGGCCAGGTCATTTTGCGACAGCAAACACCCCGGCCCTTTGCGCTGGTGACATACGATATCTAGAGACCAAGCTCCCCACAGTGGGAAATGAGAGATACTCGGGCCGATACCCTCGTCATCTTGTCTCCTGGGTCTGGGTCACCAGGCCCTTCTCGGCCAGGTACTCCACAATCTTACGCACGCATTCTTCGACGCTCAACAGGTCGGTTCGAATGGTGATCTCGGGCGCCTCGGGCGCCTCATAAGGGGCCGAAATGCCCGTGAAATCCTTGATCTCGCCCGCTCGTGCCTTTTTGTACAACCCCTTGGGATCCCGCTTCTCGGCCTCCTCGAGAGGGATGTCGACAAACACCTCGATGAAGGGCAGGGCGTCGTCGCCCGCTTGGGAGGCGCTCGCATGCAGGTCCCGGGCGATCTGTCTATCCGCGCGGTAGGGAGAGATGAAGGAGGTCAGGGCGATGGTGGAGGAGTCGGCGAAGAGTTTCGCGACCTGTGTATACGATTGAGGACGGGTTAGCGAGGGGGCGGACGGGTGGGGTGGGAGTGGGACAGATAGGGTACGCTACTTCAGCAATGCGGCGAATGTTCTCGTTACGGTCCTTCTCAGAGAAACCCAGGTCCTTGTTGAGCCCGAAGCGCACATTGTCGCCATCGAGGCGGTACGTGGCAAGGCCGATGTGAAGCAGGTGCTGCTCGAGGGCAGTTGCGACGGTCGACTTGCCCGAGGCAGACAGGCCCGTGAACCAGACGGTAAAGCCGCGCTGGCCGCGCAGCTGGTTCCGCTCATGCCTCGTGAGCGACGGGTGCCAGGTGATGTTGCTGCGCTGCCATTTAGTCACGTTCGCGGGATGTAACGCGCCTGCCACGGCGACGGCCGGCAACCAGTCAAGGTGCGGGAAGGGGAGTGCCTTTGGTTTCGGCAGCACCGGCAGGGGGGGACTTACGTTGCCATTGCTGAGCCCTTTGTTAACTTCCCACCCGCTGGAGGAAGCAATCCAACGTATTTCAGAGCCGATTGATGGAGGTGGGTGGGTGGATTGAGAGGGTGGGATAGCGAGGGATCCACGGAGTCAGCAGGTCGACGAGAGAGTTAGTGGCAAGATCACAATTATGGATGGAGAGCCATATAATCTCAGCGGGACAAATGGTGGGTCAGGACCGATTGCGGTCTCAAATCCCGTCGTTGCCCGCCGTCCACCCGGGGCACACGACTGGACCAGACTCCGATCCGGCGCGGGGCACCGTCCACATGCCCCACTCAACCCGCGTCGCGGCGGATGGCGTCATTTTAGACCCCTTGGTGCGAAAAACGTGGTGCCCCACCACCCAGTGCCTCGGTGCCTGTCCAGGGGCTCGAAACCACGGGATGGCCTGGGAGGGGCCTGCCAACCGTCTCACGTTGCTTGCGAGCTTGCCCAAGGTACGTCGAGCTTAATCTGCATACCCCATACCACAATGCAAAGACTATACATACCTATGTAACTGCTGTGTTCCCTCGGCCATTCGCTGGTCCAACACCCCCCACGCCCTCGAACTGCACGCCACATGTGCCAGTCCCATGTTTGAATGGGCAACGTATAGTTACAGGATCCAATCCAGAAGCACAATGCCATGTACCACACGCCACAACTCCTACCAACCAATCCCAATGCCACCTCACTGGTCTATGCTCTACAATGTAGTCTCGTCTCCGCACCCTCCCACGTGCCTCCTCGTATCAACACCACCAATTACTTCCATTGACGACAGCCGCCAGACGACAAGGTTGCAGCAAGGTGTGAACGGATCGCGGCAAGGGAAGGGAATAACCCATTCTGCCGTTTGTATGCAGCGCCTAGGATACGCGTCAGGCGTCTAGTTCACCGGGTAGATCTTGGCCATCATCTGTGAAGCGTGTCTCGGTCAGCAAAGGGGGTCCCTGGGCAAGGGCGCCTTCTGGCAATGTTGGGGGCTACGCACCGCCGCCTGCTTGGGGGACACGTAGAGAGCGCTGGCTGTTGCCAGAATGGTGGGCTCTTGACCCTCCTCGGTCGGAAGGGTCTCGATGTGGCCTTCGACCCACGCTTTCCTGCCCTCCACCTTGACGGTCGTGGCCCGGAGTACCAAGTACTGGTCAGCCATGGCCGGCGCCTTGTAGTTGATCTCCAGCTTCGCCGTCATGCCCACGTTGAAGGGCAGGACAGGGAAGCAGCACCTCGCCAGGCCCTCGTCGAGCATAGTAGCCAGGAATCCCCCATGGATGATGCCCATATGGCCGCACAAGTCCGTTCCCACATGGGTGATCTGCACATAGCTCTTCCCGTCCCGTTCGGTCCAGCTGAATGGCGGAATGGCCATTTTCCCGGGCCCGCAGAGAGTGCCACCGGTCAGGTTGTGCTTGCGCCACGACGGGGGGATCTTCAGATGCGGCCGCGATTCGGAAAAGTCCGGGTTCACTCGCAGCGACATTGTCAGCGGGTGCGCGTTGATGTAGTCCTCCTTGGCCTGCGCATCTTCGTCCTGCGGCGTGAAGGAGTCGAGGGTGTCGGCATCGCTCGGCGGGGACAAGATTGCCGCTGCGGCCTCGTAGGCTGGTGCCGCGGCCATGACGAAGCCCAGGGTGGTGAAGAGGAGGACACGCCCGGCGATGGAGGCTGCGCGGCGGGAGAAGGGGGCTTTCCTGGCAATCGGCGAGGCTGCGACCGAGTCTGCAGGTGCAGGCCAGGAGTTAGTCCACCGAGTGCGGGACCGGGGGGGAGAAGGGGAAGACTGGAATTACCTGCTGCAGACGTGATGCTCCGGCGGAACGGCGTCTGGGCGGAGCGGGCAGTCGTCGTCAGTGTCAGAGTGCAGGCACGCCGCGCGGCCGAGAACAATTGCGAGGACATTCTCCGGACCGGGGCACGCGTGGGCTCGACTCGGGTTCTTATATGGCAGTGTGCCGGCGGTCGCGACTTGCTGTGCAGGCAGCGTCGGCAGCCGAGAAAAAGCGGACCCACGCCCTTCCCGGGACCTAGACTGTTACCACGGGCACACGGATGTCCCGATACCGGGTTCTGCCTTTGATATGATGGCCCTACCGCCGTTTGAGAATGCCCAATCCACCTCTCGCAGACGGCACGCGCTTCTTGAATTGGTATTGCGGCGGGTTGACACAGCGAACCCATGGGACGATATGAGGGAGTTCGGAAAGGGCCGAAGAATCACCATTGACGTCTGCTTGGCCCCGGCCCTTGGCCTTTCAAAAATCCGACTTACAAATAATAGAGCAATTCGTTAGTTACACCGCTCGTGCGCTGTCAGACCCTTGAGGGGACACTTTCAGCCTAACTCAGCAATCTACACATCTCAACCAACGTGCAGGTGAGGCGAGGCCCGGCGTTTCCATAGGTACTCTGGATTCGAACCTCGGTCCAACTTTCGGTCCTCTCGGAGCGGCCGCTCATCGCCGCAGAAGGCGGACCCCACCCACCAGGCCGGCTGCCAAGCCCAGAATCCTGGCAGCGGGGTGTGCCTCTGCTGAGCTCCAGTTCCCTGCCGAGCCTGCCTTCCCCATCCCGCGCTGCCGGACAAGGTGCAAGGTACCTAGGTAGGCATGCATTCTGATTTGATCGTGTTTCGCTGCATCAAATGACGTACTGCCATGGTGTGTACACAGTAAGGCAAGTACCGAGATAGTGAACACTCAGTCGTCGCGCAGGTCAGCGGCAGCGTACTACGCCAACATCCCCTCTTGCGTCCCGGTGAAGGTGGGCTGGTTAAACTGGTGCTGCTTTCTTCTCACGTATCTCCTGTCTGCTCTTGGACGGTGCCTTGTTCACGGTTGTCAAATGGTGCTGGCATTCCAGAGTACTCAAAACCCTTTTGTGTAACTCGGCGGCAGGATGAAAACGGAAAGTTGACGTCGCAGCTCGATCCAGTACCGGAAAATGCCACAGACCACCACGCTTCCCTGTTAGATACCTCCAGCCTGACGCAATTGAGCGACTTGGAAGCACCTACTGCGGTTCCAGCTTTGGTGCCGAGCTGTCCATCACAACTTCAACCGTCCGCTCTGCCAAACCGCCTTTGTCCCCTGAATCTAGGGACAGACACTTTCCGCCTCAGACGCTACATTCGTACCCACGAACCCTTGACGAGCACATCGGCTTCAACATGGTAAGCAGCGAGAGCAAGAGACTAGAAAACCGGCGGGGTACCTAAGCTGTATGCTCTGAGGCTGTGCTAATTCACCCTCCACTCGGCCACTAGGCGACTGTGGACACCGTAAAGCTCGGGGAGCCCCATGAGCCCAAGGAGGAGTCCATCAAGGTGTTCAAGCAGGTTGAGCATGAGCTGAAGCGATCTCTTGTGCGCCTTCGCCACGAGACCAACAGTGAGCTCTGCTGCTCGGCCCATTGTTCAGGCCAGGCATACTCACTCGCCTTGGAATAGAACACGAACCCGAATATTTTGCTGCTGCCGAACACCTTAGCGATGCGCAGCTGGCGGGTTTCGGGCCCGACGACCTTCATCAAGTCAGAGTGGCCGTCTCTGCGTACGGCCTGCATCTTTTCGGCAAGGTGCGCATCCCGGCCCTCCCCGACGAGGGCCCGGCTTACATCCACTTCCGGGCATTCACCGGAGGCCCTGATGACCAGGCCGCACTCCATAGCATCCGTAAGCACCTGTCCCTTCCTCCAGCATCAGCCCAAAGCACAGCTCGGCAGTCGCCGAAAATAGAGGGGGCTGACACGCCGCGCCACAGACACTGAGGACAAGGAGGGGCCGGACGGAGGGCATGCCTTCCGCGCCATATTCACAAAGGATGACACGCTGGATTGGTTTGACACCTGACGGCCAGGAGCCTTGTTTCTAAACAGTTTAGTCGTAGGCGGATAATTGCAAAAAACCAAACCACCCATCTTCACCGGGCTCTGATGGAGCCAACCATGCCGCGGCAGAGGACTCAGGACACCGTCCGTCCCGCTCTCTAATCCTCCTCTGCAGCCAACATCTCGGCGTAGTCATCAGCCGATGCAAACGTAGGCAGGCTCCTCATCTCCTTCCTATTGAGTCTGCGCTTCCGGCCCGGCTCAGATGCTTCCTTGTCGGCCTCTGCCTCGACCTCGTCCTCGTCTTCGCTCGAACCGGCCTCGTCGCTCTCGTCAGAATCACCAAAGATGCCCTCGAAACCATCATCGCCCTCGGAGCCTTCCGAATCGAGGTCTGACGCCCTCTCGCCGGCATCACGAGCGTCGAGCTCCATGTCGTTGTCCGAGTAATCAAATTCATCCAGGTCCATGTCGGAATCCTCCTCCACATCTGCGCCCTCGATTTCCGGCCGTGAGTTGACAAGAGCCTCCCAAATCTCGTTCTCTCCGGCTTCCTCCTCATCTGACACCACCTGGTCGTCATCGGCCGTCTTCTTGGACCGGGAAACCTCTCCAGGCTTGCCAACTCGGGCAAAGTATTCGTGAAAGAACGCGTCCTCGGCCGAAACCTGCTCGGGCTTGAGGTTCCAGAACGAGGAGGAGTTGACAATCGGCTGCTGTCGAGCGGCAGCCTTGCTGGACGCCACAATGTGCGAAGAACTGCCCGAAGCCAGAATCGGCTGCATGATAGAGCCGCCACGCTTGGATTCCTCCGCCTTGGGATTGCGGTATACAAATTTGTCGAGGAAGTGCATCAGGGTGTGGTTGGCCAGGTCTGGCTTGGGCAGTGCCTTCTGCCGTGTCAACAGGTTGTTGGCGAACACGCACACCGAGGGGTGGTAATGGGCGAAGAAAGGCACCTGTACGGGGTCAGTCAAAACATTCATTGCCCGCAAGGAGTTCCACAGCCGTCTTCGGCCGGGTTGAGTCACTCACCAGTTCCCAGAGACAGCTCCGGTGGGCGTTGCTGTGCTCGGGATCCCGCTTTCGACCGTCGTAAGCCACCATATGCTGCTGCGGGACCGCTGCAGCCGGGCCCTGGTCGTCCTCTCGAACGTCTCGGTAAACCTCCTCACCATCATCGTCATTGTCTTCGGGTTCATCCAGCAACGTGTGGAGGTCAGGGAAGGTCGTTTGCAATTCGGCAATCAGGAAAAGAATACCGCTCGCAAAGGACGGCTGGTGCAGGCTCAGTACCTGGATCAGTCGCTTGACAAACGCCTTGACCCGACGGACGTCAACGTCGTTCTTCATGGCCCGAAAGAGGAGATTGAGGTACAGCGCGTGCTTGGACGATGTGATCAGCCTCGGGTCGAGGAGCGACTCATACAGAGTCCTATAAAATCTGTCGACGGCAAGCTGCTTTGAAGCAGCGAGCTGTTGGATGAGCATCAAGGCCTGGACGCTCGTGTTGAAGTTGGAGGAATGCGTGATCCTGAAAAGTGTGTCAAGGTGTTTCTCCAGCGTCGAGTCCTCGGCGGCGGCAAAAGGAATCGCCCGGTTGACGCCGGTTAACAAGGAGGAGACGAGCTTCTGTGCTGTTTCCTGCTCGTTCCCAGGAGCTGGCGTGCCGGAATCACCCGCCTTCTTTGGCTTCTTCCGTGAGCGGCTCGATTTCTTGTCCACGGCGTGAGCCTCAAAATCGCCCAAGGAGCCCGTCTTCAAGAGGGAGAGGAAGATTTCAAAGTAGATTCGGAGTAGCGTGTCGGCGACGGCTGGCTCTTTCATGCTCAGTATTGTCTGGTTTAGAGTGTTGATGGCAGTGTACTTCGTCCGCAGATTCTGGCCGGGTTTCAACAACACCTCTTGTTCCACGGTGTTGATGATGATTGCCTTCATCCCGGGGTGGATGGTGAGGAGTTGGAGAATGAGATGCGAAGCCCGCGAGGCAATTTTCCGCTCTCGGTCACCGAGTTTGTTGACCAACAGCCGTAGTAAGTTGGCCTCTTGCTCTGGCTTGTTCTTAAGCAGCCCAAACACAAAATCAAGAGCTCTCGACCTCGAATACTCGATCTCGTCCGAGCACCAGATCTCGAGCAACTGGATGATGCGAAAATAGGCACCCTTGAGCCAATCCTCGTACGCCCACATCATCAAATGTGGCTCGGTCAACTTGCCGGGGAGTCTCTGCCCCTCCACCCAGGGCGCGCTGCTTTGCTTGTTTGCCGCCCCGAGCAACGCCGGTTGGGCATTAAAAGGGTGAAGACGGCGGTCGTCCGGAAGCACTGTCCCGTTGCCCAGCAAGTCGACCAGGGCACCCAGAGCAGCAATCGCTTGACCCCGACTCCTCTTCCCCGCCAAAGTGATCAGGCTCTCAAAGGCCTTGCGGTTGTGAAGCGGCGACTCCTGAATCGAGAGGGTCAATGCCGAGACCTTATCGGAGAGAGTTCCGGACGACATGATTGTCGACATGAACTTCTGTGACGAGCTCGAGGCTCGCGCCGCGAGATACCGCGAAGAATCTTCGTCCAGCAATTTCTCTGCATATGCCTTCAGGTTCGATATGGAGGCCGGATGTGGCTTGCTGCCGTCCGCAACATGATGAGAGAGGCCGTCCAATGAGAGGCCATGCCAATCAGAACGAGGGTCGAATATCTAGGCCATGTTAGCCGTCGTCCTTGGTCCTAGCGGTGAGAAACACCTCCAACAACCTGCTTACTGACCAAGTTCCCTGACTTCTTCGCCTGCCTGGCTTCCTGCGGCGGCGGTGCTGGGGCATTGTGCTCTTCCACCACCGCGGGTTCTTCCTCCGACTCATTGGTTTCATCCTCCGGCTCGTCGGTGTCTTCGTCCGTCTCCGGGTCTTCGTGTTCGTGGAACTTGCTGAGGCCGAGGCTGGACGCGAACTGCGCGAGCTCGTCTTTCAAGGACTTATCGACAACCGTCTCCGACGAGGACTTCGAACGGGGTGCGTCACCGCCTTCGTCGCCAGAGTCGACATTGGCGACCAGCTCTAGGTCTTCTTCATTCCCTCCGAGAGCCAGTATCTCGTCAAGAAGGTTCGGCGCCTGCTTGGCCTTCCGTCCACCGCCGAGTTCTCCTTGTGGGCCCCGCTCGGACGGCTTGCTCTGGTGCCTCTTTGGCTCGTGCTCGTCGTCATTGTCGCGCTGTCTCTTTCTCTTGGGCGGTCGCTCCTTTTCGGAATTGCCAAGCGACTTGTCGAGTTTGCTCGTCAACTGAGCCAGAGCGGTCTCGTCAAAACTCGGTTTCTCGGCCTTCCTCTTCCTCTCTTTCATTCTTTTCGGACCCATTGCTGCTGTCCTCTGCGTCTCTGCGGTCAACCCAGTTGGCAGGGCTTTCAACGGGCACCCAAGCAGTTGGCCACACTGTAAAGAAAGAAACGTAGCGTGTCCGTTTGTAGGTATGCAACTTGAACCCCCAAAATGCGAAGCGAAAAAAAAAAGTTGTGGACCCCTGCAGGCTGCAAATGTGGGTGGGGCAAGCTACTGCGAGAACGCGGCCCCACCGCTGCCAGAAATCTGGGTCTCTTTTGGACGTGGATATGTTGACACAGAAACGACAGCTCAAGAGACGCCATTGTTGGCTTGGCCCACTGGATCTCACACGCAGCTGGGAGCAGAAGCTCGGTACCCTTGAAACTCGCGACGGCACTTCACTGGCACGCCCAAGAAACCATGTGCCAAAACAACACCTCGGGCTGCCAGTGACACATCTGTTCCTTCACGTTCCAATCAAGGCTGGTGCATGGCTTGAAACGCGGCCTCATCAACTGAACGCCGGAAGATGGTTCCACCAGCCGTTGCCCGCCTCTCGAGGGCGTGGTTTCCAAGCGGCGGCATTGCCGTCTCCGGGGTCGAGGATGCTCACTCGAAGCTGATCCGGGCCGGTCTTCTCCGCCAATCGAACGCCGGCATGTTCCACATGCTGCCGCTCGGGCGCCGGGTACAGGACAAGATCGAGGCGTTGGTCGCTGGCCACATGGAAGATCTGCTGGGTAAGTCTTTGACACGATACACCTGATGAACACGCTGCGACGCACATGGCTTACACGTCTCTACGCCATGTGCGACAGCTGCGTCTCGAGTCTCATTGTCCTCCATATCTGCTGAGGCGCTGTGGGAGAGGAGCGGGCGCTTGGACAAGGTCGCATCTGAGGTTTGTTTCTGCTAATCGCGCCGCTGATGCATACATGGTATTGGTGCTGATTGCTCTCTCGTAGCTCTTCAGGTTTTCTGACCGCAGGGATGTGGCCTACCTGCTCGCGCCCACGCATGAAGAGGAGATCACGTCGCTGGTGGCTCGGACTGTCAAGTCATACAAAGAGCTCCCACTGCGGCTGTACCAAATCACCCGGAAATATCGTGACGAGTTCCGTCCGCGTCACGGCCTCCTCCGGGGCCGGGAGTTCATCATGAAGGACCTGTACACCTTCGACAACAACATTGAGGCGGCCCTCGAAACGTACGACAAGGTGCGTGCCGCCTACAGCAGCATCTTCTCCGAAATGAAGTTGCCCGTCTTGTCGGCCAAGGCCAGCTCTGGTGATATGGGCGGCGATCTGAGCCACGAGTATCACCTCCCCACGCAGCTCGGCGAGGATCGTGTCGTCAGCTGCAACGCCTGTGACTATGTGGTGAATGAGGAGATCGTCGACTCGATCATATCCGAGGAAGTTGCCAGCGATTGCCCAGTCAACATTTGGCGAGGCATTTCAAAGGATCGGACCAAGCTGGTTAATGTCTGGTACCCCAAGTGGACCAGACCGTCAGACGGCGGAGCGCTGTGCGAGCATACGGATCAGGACATCAACCTATCCGCTGTACGATCCGTTGTGCCCGACCTTGATGCTGGGGTCGAGGATCCGCTTCCCTTTTGGTCAGCCGCCACAACTGCCGGGGCGAGGACGGCGACCGAGGTGGTCAATGTCGTTGACAGTCGTCTTCCCACCTCGTTGGTTGATGAACTGGGCGATCTCTCACCGACCTGGTCGGTTTGGCCAGCAGACCTCAGTCCCCCAACACCTCCGCTGACCATTTCATCCCACCACATGGCGAGCCGCAGCAACGGGCCACTCAGCGTATTGCGCGTCCGTACCGGCGACAAGTGTCCTCAGTGCTCATCGGGTAGCCTGAAGGTGGAAAAGGCGATGGAGCTCGGCCATGCCTTCTTCCTCGGCACGAGGTATTCAGAGCCGTTAGGAGCCCTGACCACCGTCCCCCCTGCCAAGCAACCATCGCCGATGCAGATGGGATGTTTTGGGATCGGCATCTCCCGCGTCATGGGTGCAGCCGCGGAGCACCTAGCTGACGAGAAGGGCTTGAACTGGCCGGTGGCTATCGCGCCGTATTCATGCGTGATAATCCCCGGAAAGGATGCGGATGACAGCGACGCCCTACAAGTTTACCATCAGCTTAATAGCATCCCGGCGCATGGCAGGGGGTTCCTCGACGTTGCCCTCGACGACCGCGCAAGGCCGTTGCCCTGGAAACTGACTGACGCCGACCTCATTGGTTTCCCCATCATCGTGCTGCTTGGCAGGGAATGGCGTACTGCCAAACGAGTTGAAGTACAGTGCCGGAGGCTAGGGGTGAAGCAGACGGTTGAAATGGTGGACCTCCCGGGTACGATAGAGCGACTGCATGCGTCGCTGTAGGACTTATCCCTGGAGGTGTAGGTGGGCTGCATGTATGATTCATAGTGGGTCATTCCAGGCTAGGGACACACCTTAATCCTATTCGTGTATTCTTTTTCAACGTCCGCGGTCCCTCACTCTGGGCATCGACCTCGACCACACGTGTATTTAAACCCGATATCCCGCGTGAGCTGGCCCCGTCAGAGGACGGGAAACCGAGGAGAACCCAGCTTCCACCGCCAGCCATAACAGCCCCAAAGCCAACCCCGGCAAGCCATGGAGGACGATGACTGCCTAGACATACTGGGACAACAGCCGTTTCTCAACATATATACTCAACTATCCCTCGTCTTCCCTCTGCTCAACCCCTCCTCGCATGGCAACATCATCAACACCTTGGTTGCTGGCCTGGGCCGGCTGGCAAAGGATGTCCCTTGGGTAGCGGGCCAGGTAACCAACCGAAACGGCATCGATGGCGGGACGGGCAGTTTCCGAGTTGTGCCATTGAGCAGCACCCCCGGTCTAACGATACGTGACCTCCGACACGACGAGTCAGCGCCGACGATGGACGGTCTTAGACGAGCGAGGTTCCCATTCCGAATGCTTGATGAGGCCCTCATCGCCCCCCAGAAAACCCTCCAGGAAGGCATCGCTGGAGCCGGCCCCGACCCAACACCAGTATTTGCAGTGCAGGCCACCTTCATCACCGGTGGCTTGGTTCTCACCTTTGTGACGCAACACCAGACGATGGACATGACCGGTCAGCGCCAAGTAATGTCACTGTTGTCCAGGCTATGCCGCGGCGACAAACTCACCGAATCCGAGATCGCCGATGCCAACCCGACTCGGCGCGGCCGCATCCCGCTCCTGGACGAGTCCGAATTTCCACGACCCGGCCTAGGCTTGCAGGCGGCGAAGGCTCCAGCGAGCAAACCGGCTTCAGACAACGCCCCGGCCTCTGCTACGTGGGCATACTTCGCATTTTCTTCGGAGTCATTGGCCACGCTGAAACATCTCGCAATGGAGGACGTTGCCGCCCCACGGTTTGTGTCGACAGACGACACGCTGACTGCCTTTGTCTGGCAGTCGGTTGGACGCGTCCGCCTGCAGCGCATAGCGTCTGACACGATGTCCACGCTGGGTCGTGCTGTCGATGTCCGACGCTACCTTCGTGTCTCAGAAACTTCCCCCGGGATGGTGCAGCACCAGGCTTTCCACGCCCATACCCTACAAGACCTGGCTCAGATGCCATTAGGAGCTGTGGCCTCGGAGCTTCGAGCAGCTGTTGACCCCGGTACCTCTCAGCTGGCTTATACTACTCGCGCCCTTGCGACGATGATCGACCGAGCCGGCGACAACTCGGCCAGTTCTCTGACTGCGGGAGTTGACCCGTCGTTTGCCGACGTGTTGATAAGCTCCTGGGCAAACCCGAGTTTTTGGAGGATGGACTTTGGACTCGGCCTGGGCACGCCAGAAGCTGTGCGAAGGCCCTGCTTTGTTCCCGTCGAGGGCTTGTGCTACCTCATGCCCAAGTCGCCGAAGGGTGAGATTGCGGTTGCGGTGTGTCTGAGGGATGAGGATTTGTTACAGCTACGGTGCGACCGCGAGTTCTCGAATTACGCGGTATACATTGGGTGAGCTGGGTGGCATGGTGTGTAGATATGTGACTATACATTTGTGTTAGTGGACATGTTGAACGGAGGGGATCTTCAAGGTTGCAGGAGACTAGCAATAGACCACCCCCTTCATGGAATGTAGCATCCCTAGCGGGTCGTACTAGACTATAGTGCGGACCTTCTCCTATTCCCAGGGTAGGACTCTTTTCTTTTTGCTTCGCTGGCCGCACCACGAAAAGTGGTCCAAACGGCCCAAAAACAGTACCATTCGAAAGCTCTTGCAAATCTCTATCTGCCCACACCTACTGTAGCCGCGCGCGCGCCGTTACGTGGCAATAGGAGGTGTTGGAATTGAGAGAGCCATCGCGGGAGCGTCGGATCCAACATCTTCGACCCCGACTGCCGTTGCCATCGCCACCACACATCACCACTGACATCACCACAACCACCTCGCCACTTTGCCACCCATTTGCCACCCACCTCGCCGTCGACCCACTATAACCCACTATAAACCACTATAATAGGTTACTAGTGGTTGCCCGGCCAACGACCGATAACAACAACAACCACCCCCTGAAAACTAAAAACGTCAAAACCAACAAAACCTTCAAAAACAACAATGGGTGGTCCAGGCCTTGCTTCTAGCACCCACAACCACCCGGGCCTACTTCAGCGCCCTGCCCGGCACCTACCCAAGCCTACAGAGGCCCCTAGAGCCGACCTACGGCCTGTAATGGAGTCCTGCAGAGGCCTCCTCGATGGTTTGGTGGCCTTAGTGCCAACCGAACAGCAGGGCATCGCCCGTGGCCTTGCAAAACAGGTCCATACCCTGTTTACCACCCTGCAGCAGAACCACCAGAACAACCACC
>Ga0247824_10000158_pt1 | contig 28927 bp, 35 predicted proteins | sample 13C_PalmiticAcid_FD_194412 | JGI IMG/M metagenome (GOLD analysis project Ga0247824, IMG submission 194412) | Soil microbial communities from agricultural site in Penn Yan, New York, United States - 13C_PalmiticAcid_Day48 | ecosystem: Environmental > Terrestrial > Soil > Agricultural land...
ATTTAAAGCTAGTCTATATGCATCATTGGCATTTTGAAACGCCAAAAGGTAAGCAGCATTTAAGTCTGCAAGTTCTGCTTCCCATATTTCTTGATTAACGATTCCAAAGCCTGCCGCCAAGATAGCCGATGGTGGTTCGGTAAGATTTAGTAGTTTGATACCGGCGACACGTCCAAACACAATCGGCCATGCCTTACCAATAAGGCTAGCTGGAATATAAGGAAACTGCCCTTCCTCTGCTGAGAAGCCCATTTCCTTATCTTCGAGCTTTGAAATCACATCAAACGTAAGAGTCCTAGCACCTTCGCTCCATACAATAGGTGAACTAATTTCACCTTCAAAAATAGCGAAGGCTTCATTCAAAGGTAGTGTTGCAAACCATTGAAGAACTTGGACTCTTAACTTATGAATGTCTTGTCGGTTATATATCCTTTTAATTTGACCGTCTGCATCGTCTAATGTAACCGTGAGTGAAACTGAAGTAGCAGCAGCATTAATATCAATGACATCTTCGATGCCACTGATACTTAGTAGCTTTCCTACCAAACCTTCAGTTTCAAACTGGCGATCACAGTACCGTGTCGCGGTACTTCCTCCCCACCACACCCTTACAATAATGGCTGGTTGTACACCAGTTTCTTGTTGTAAAGCTGCGAGGGAAGCCGCAGAGATTGACCTCACACTAAGTCTCCCTCGAATAGAATATTAATAGTCCAGATGGAGCGATTAGTCTGAACAAGCTCTGTGGCGGGATTCTGAATGATACCTTCCCATGTACGATTTTCATGGTCAGTATACTGCATTAGCTGACCAATAGAATTACGTACAAGCTGTAACATCCTTTGAGCATCAGCTTCTTTTGGAAACGTAAAAGTTAAGTTTTGAACTTCTGTTTTAGGCCAATCTGAATCACGATAAATAATCAAATCGCCACCGCGAGTCCGTCGATTAATTCGCTGAAACGAAAGCTCATCAATGTTCCCCAATGATGGGTTTCTAAATTGATGACTAACACCATTGAGAACAAAAGTAACCATTATGGCTCCACTACGTTAATGTCATATGCATTCCAACAATATCTAGGAATATAAGTATTCGCACCTTGATTCAAAGTTAAAGTATCAGTAACTTGTAAATTCAAGGATTTAGTGACTGTAACCTCTTGCTCTAAAGCAATCACACTAGCAGCAGCTTTACTATCTATGACAGTAACAGATTGAGCCAAGTTAATCGAGTGAATAACTATCGGCCATTGAGTATGATTGATAGCCTCACCCCACATGAACAAGAAGTTGCCAGCTTCAAGATTCGATGATCTAGGGTGAGTACCTTCGACAAACTCAATAGTATGGGTGATATTAAAGTTCAGAATTTTCTGAACATTAACACCTTGTGTTAAATATAAAGCAGAAGAAGCCTGCTGCGGTAACAGATTTGTTCCCACAGCATCGCTGATACTAACAAGATGCTCTACCGCGAGAATCTTGATGTTAGTATCAACTTCTTGCGTTAGAAACAAAACATTTACCGCAGAGGCTTCGATAATCATTAGCAGCTCACAGTATAGGTGACTCGGAGTTCGTCACCATTGGTGACTGCAACGTCCGCAGAGAACAGAGCAGTCGCCCACAGAGTACCAGTCGTACCACCCTTCGTATTCTGAGTGGTAATAAAGACACCCTTGACAGTACCACTAGCATTGATGCTAAAGGTAGCTGCTGAGGCATTCGTGGTGCTTTGAGTCGTAGCAGTGCCAGAACCCCACGCAACACGGTTAGCCTCAGAGTAACCAGTGAACTCTGTCCAGCCCGCGTGCGAAGACATCGTGTCCGCGGCAGCCAGTGCAGAGTAACCAGAGTTACTAATAAGACCAATGAACCAAGAGTTATTGGCAACCTGAGTACCATCGTTGAACATAACGTTCAACAGCAGGTTCTTACCAACGTTGACAATATCATTAAGAGCATCGTACTTGCCCTTAAGATTACCGTCCTTATCATAGTGTTCAACTACGATAGGGTCAGTGAATTTAAGCCACTGTTCGACAAGCCGCTTACGAGCCATAGTAACGCTAGCGGCTTGCTTGAAATCCAAAGCGTCGTTGAACATATTTACCTTCTGTTAAGATTAATAGTACGCCTGCGTAATTCGCGTTCCAGCGTGCTAGCAATAGTACGGCCGGTGGCAATACCATTGTTCCCGCCGCTAACATTAACATTGATATCGCCAATATTAGTATCGCCTCCAACGATACCGCCATTAGCCATATAGCGTGGTGTCCTACGATAATTAATGGAATCTAGCATCGGCTTGAACATTGCCGCGCTTTGTGCATTAACTACATATTCACCGCGTGCAGCCCAAATTGGATAACGGTCCTGACCGCGTGGCTTACCTGGGAAAGCTCCCACTACACCACCAGTTGCCATGTAACTTGCAGTCTCAGCGTTAATCCCAACCCCACCCATCTGAAGTAATCGGTTGATTTCTTCAAGTTGTTTCCGCATATCTTCCAGACCGCCAGCAGCTAAGTCCTTGAAGCTTTGACCCATTGCTTCTGTTGTAGACTTAGTTACATTAGCTAATTCTGGAACAGAAGCTTTAAGTTGCTCGAAAGGCTGACGAATAGTCTGGTCAAAGATCGTAGCCCCTGTCTTTTCTTGAGTGATGCCTTCCATCACCTTAATCCAACTCGAAGTTATCTCTTGTACTTGAAGATCAAAAGCTGCTTTCCCACCACCAGGTGTAATTGCACGACCACTAGCATCTTGCAACGTAAGGTCAGCTTGTCTACCAGCGTTATCGCGAGCTTTTATGATTGTATCTACAGCTGTAGTATAGGCTTGGCGTGCAGCTTCAAGATTTTCAGGCTTAAAGATGGCTACGCCATCCTTAACAGCCTTATCATTAAAGAGTGTCTTTAATGACTCTTGAAAGGCACCCATCTTATTATAAATTGCAAGCTGATCTTCATTAGAAACACCACCAACTCGTATAGCTTTATCTGCAAAACCAGCAAGCTCTTGTGGTTTGTTGCCTAAAGCTTCAAAAGCTGTCTTTTGGAAGGCAAGCTGTTCTTGACGAACTCGCTTGATATCTTCAATACGTTTCTTATAGACTTCCTCTTCACCAAGTAAGCGTTGCTCAGTAGTCTTGAGATAATCTGCACGCTCTTGAGCTTGAGCTTCTTTGAACAAAGATTGACGCTTAGACCAAAGCAAAGTCTCAATAGCGATACGTTCTTCGGGAGTTCCCGCACTTTCCCGAATATCTTTCTCTAAGCGACCAAGTTCGCTTTGTAACTTGTCAGGTGCAAACTTACCACCTTGACCTCGGAATTCAGACTTAATAGAACCTGCTTTATCAAAGATATCAAGTTTCTCGTAACTCTGAAGAGCTTGCTCAAGTTTCCTAAGCCGCTCAGTTTCAGACTTATCAAGAGCTTGATTCTCTACAATCTGGGCTTTCTTAGTATTGGTGTACTTCTCTTCAAGAGCAGTCCGTTCAGCTAAAAGCTTATTAAGTTTCTGCTCCAAAGGTAAAGTATCAACCAAGAATAGACCAGTAGCACCAGCAGCTTCTGCTTGTTTCTTCTGAAGATCGGTTTGTAATTCAAAGCGATCCTTCTCAATCTTAGCAATTTCATCGAAGAGTTGGCGAGCTTCATCAACAGCTTCAGGAGTACCTACTCCAAAGAGTTGAGCCGCACGAGATTTTAAGTTCTCTGCTTGCTTCTTCAGCAGTAAGTCTTTCTGCCCACCAATACCACCAAACTCACCACCGAACTCTTCATTAGCATACTTGAACTTAGTATCGAATAATAGCTTGTCTAAAGTCTCACGGAAACCAAGCATCTTCTTGGTTGACTTATCAATTTCCGTGTTAGCTTCAGTTACACCCTTTCGAATTTCCTTGATACCGTTCTTGATACCGTCAGAATAAGTTCCAAACCCAATCTTAATAGACTCATTGACGCGCTTTGCATTTTCCTTAGCTTCATCGAGGAACTTCTTGTTGGCAATCGTAGCCTTAGCGATAGTTCCACTAATTTCACGAAAAGTCTTGCTAAGATTCTCCGATTGAGTATTAAGACCAGCAAAGGTATCTTTCTTAGCTTCTTCATTAAAGCCCTGGAATTGTCGCTTCAGTCTTTCTAAAGCTTCTCCTGTGGCATCAAGCTTTGTAAGATCAACTTTACCGAATGCGTCCTCTATACCTTTCAAGCCCCAAATTTCTTGCAATGAGTCGCCTAATGCTAAGCCACCAAATACACCGAGTGCAGGTGCTGCAAATAGTAAAGCTTTACCTAAGGTGTTAAGCGATCCTGCAAAACCGAATGTTGCAATCTTACCTGCAATAGCTGCTGCCGTATAAGCACCTAAGGCAATTGCAGCTGATTGTGCTACTGGAACAAGAACACTTAATCCATTTTCAATACCCTTAGTTCCGCCAACAAACTCAAACATATTAGCAGTAATTTCTAAAACACGTTGACCGAATTCAACAGTAAAGATATTACTGACTTTATTAAATTCTTTAACTAATTTGTCTGCGGAGCTTTCACCACGGATTGCAACAGCGTCATTATAAGTTTTAATAACACCAGTCGTATCACTCAGCTTACCTGCAAAACGTTCAATCTGGTCAATAGATTGCTCAAAGACACCAAACTGCTTACGACCACGAATTTCGTCGAAGAACGCAGAAACATCAACTTGACCAGTCTTGACAGCCTCAACCATCTTACGCAGAACACCATTGAAGCCTAGCAATTTAATTGCAGCTTCGCCGGTATTAACACCTAAGCTTTCAAAGAATGCTTGCGTTGCGTCAGTTGGCTTTTCTAACTTAATAAGTAAGTTAGTTAAAAGCGTTAAGGCATCAGCAGTCTTAAAACCTTTCTGCGTCGTGATAGCAATTACAGAGTTCAATTCCTCGATAGACACGCCGAGGTTAGAACCAAGAACTGCCACACGACCGAAGGTATTGGCAAGCTCACTAGAGACAACACGACCTTCATCAATAGTCTTGAAGAAGATTGCAGAAAGTCGCTCAGCATCGCTTACAGATAATCCATAGGCATTAATTGCAGATGAAAGCAAGTTAACAGAATCTGGTAACTCACTTCCAGTTACACGCGCTAGGTTAGCAGCTTGCTCAACAAACGGTGCTGTATCAGCACCGCGAGCAACTTGATTACTAATAGTGTCATAGAAAGCCTTACCTACTTGATTAATGTCGATGCCTGAACGATCCGAGACACCCCGAACATCACTACCAAATTTAGAGAATGATTGTTGAGCGTCTTGCGAAATCGTTCGGATTAACGATAATTGAACCTGAAAATCTTTAGCAGATGCAATACCTTGTTCAATCTGATTCGAGATAAAGTTAAAAGCACGATAAGTTACGAAGTATTGTAACCCACGGCTAATACGTCCTAAGACTTCCTCCCATTCAATACTTTTACTTACAACGTCTGTAAGCTGATCTTTGAATTTAATGTTTTTCAGAGCCGTAAAAAACTGACCGTTACTATCTACATATCGCTTAAAAGTAGCAGTAAATTCTTTGCCATCTTTAGTCATACCTTGAATCGTTGAGCTGATTTGGTTACCAGCGCGATTGAAAGTATTGACTGTACTTGTAACTTGCTCAATACGATCTTTAATTGCACCTAATTGAGCAGTCAAGCTATTCATAGCAGATGCAGCTTGCTTTGTATCTGCTTGAATATCAATTGTAGGCATTATTTAACCTGCTTTCGCGTCATGAATTTCAGCGGGTCAGGAAGCTCTAAATTTTTATTTACATATTCAACAAAGGCTTCACCACCCGCTTTGAACGCTCCCCATTTTTCTGTGTCAAATTTATCAAAGTAAGTAATGTCTACTTTAAAGCGAAAGTAGAATGTAGTCTTACCTGAAGCCAATGATCCACCAGTGATGTCTAAAATCTTATCGGTAGGCGTTGCAAACGGTCGCCCTGATTGTGGACTACGCTCGATCTTTTGACCACCGGGAGGAGTATAGTACCAGCCACGACGATATTTGCTGGTAATTTTCTCACCACCACCGCGACCAGCTGTTCCTCGACCTTGCGTGGTACGAATTCGAACGCCTGATGTTTTATCGTTTGTAACTTTACCAAATAAGTCTTCTGCGTTTCTGAAAGCTCCTCTCGCCATTCCTGTCCAGATAGGAATGCGAGGGATGGCTGCGAGTAGAAACTTTTGACCCGCTTTCATAAAGACTTTACGGATTTCAGCCTTTACCGCAGCCATATACTGTTCTTTATCGAACTTTTCAACAGTCGCTGATATGGTTAGAATCATAATAGTCCTCGACGAGATTTTTCCTTAGCTTCGTCGTGAGAACGAATTTGATCGTAACCTAACAACGACGCTTGTTCCCAAGCATTCATATCATCCCACCTAGCTTTACAACCAGGCGGGATGATATGAAAACGTTCGCAAGCGTGCCATATCGCAAATTCGTGAGTTCGGTAATCCGAGATCACTGTTTTGTCGATAAGTCCGCTTGCTGAGATGCTAAAAAACGTTCTCGTGCCTGCCTTAGCATCTGCTCAGTAACCATGTTAGCTTCAAGAAACTTAGAATAGATAAGCTGGATTTCCATTACGGAGAATCCAGCTTCTTTAAGTTCTGTACGCCAATTGACCCAAGATTTGGGGTCATCCATTCTAATGGTTAACCATTCAATCTTACTGGGTTCAAGAGACTTCAGAACATACCAAGATTCTCGTTGCTCTGCATATAAGCCAAGTGCCGCTTTGTAACCGGGATCATCATACTTCGCCACCTTACCCTCGCCTGGCTTAATGGCCATTGGAGGCGTAGGTTCGGGGCAAATCTTATGAAACTCCGAATCATCATTAACGGCAATGAACTTAAAGGGGATATCATGGTCGTCCCGAGGAATTACAATAAGAACTTCCTTCGGGCCTTTCATCTCAAGGCCACCAATCTTAAGCGGCATAGCTAACCTCATTATTGAGCAATACGGACAGCAACTGCATCAGTTGCAAGGCAACGACCAGTACACTGAATGGTACCAGCCTTAACGTCGTGAGCCAACTCTTCATAGTAAAAGCGCGGCAGCGTGACCTTCTCGATTTCTACAGCTTCGCAGTTCGGCGGAGTGTGGACAACCCAGATATCAACACAGTAAGGAGCGCAAGGGTCTTCCGTATTAGAAGTAACCCACGCCGCTGCCTCACCAACACGCTTTAAAACATCTTCAGGACTCGGCGGATCACCGGTAGATGCGGTAATTTCGTTGTACTGAAGACTGAAGTTAACATCCATCGGCTCTTCGTCAGCATTACGAACCGTGTCAATAGTGCCACGATCCATAATGAATTCGCGAGGCTTCTTCTCCGTCCAAGCGATGGTGCCATCACCAACCTTGATACGCAAGAATTGGCCATCGACGGTAACAACGTCATCATCAGCAACAGCACCCCTCAAGCCAGGTGTGAAGTTGATGGTAGTCGTGTTACCCATCGTTTCGACGGTCGAAGTTACTTCGTAAAGCGGCACGCCATCAATTGTGATGAACGAGCCTACGGGAATAATCCCAGTAATGCCGTTCACAACAATTGAAGTTGCACCTTCCATATAACCAGTCATGAAGTCGACGGCACCAGTCATAATATTGCCGTCAACGAAAAAGACCTCAGCATTCTTAAGGTCAATTACCATAGGTTACCTTAGGGAAAAGAACATTTCATAGTGAGCTTCAACAACGCTTTGATATACTTCAGTATTCGGATCAATCATCCCAAACTCACTAGTTTTAATAGCTTCATGTGGGATGAGTTGCATAAGTCCAACTAGTGAACCGTCATCAGCTTCATTGCTTTCTTCATTACCTGTTTTATAGATACAGAAGTCACGAGTTAAAGCTTCTGACGCAACACCTTGCAAGTTCTCTTTCTTGTATACATTGGCTTGATCTCTTGTACTATTACAAAGAATATTCACTTCAATGTAAGCACAATATTCGCCCTTAGTACCATTAGGCTTAACGTAAGGGCCATCAATACGAAGTTCATAGTGGTCAGGTGTTAACGAAGTCTGGCGATCTTCACCTTCAACAAAAAGCGATGCACCGCTAAGTAGCTTGCGTAGCTGTTTGCGGTATGATGCACTAATCCACCGCTTTAAATTAGTTAAGCTCATAAGTGACTCTCCCTTGAATTTGAAGGGTATTGAAAGCCCGCTGCCGAACTTCGGCATAGGGATTCGCACCCTCAACTCCACGGACGGTCAACAAATAAGCCTGGTCATAGAAGCTGGTAATAGATACCCGCTCGTATCGTTTGTGCCCGTGTGTAATATACCCGTTAAGTTCAGGATTGAACTCAGGAGGCATATCGTGTATATCAAAAAGAATATTGAACGTATTAAAGTCGTTCAAAGCACCATAGGTGAAGTTCTTATTCGCGGCTAGGTAACCGATATCTTGAATGAACTTACGAAGCTGATTCAAAGGCAGTAGTACGCCACGAAAGTGGAGTACATTGCGGTCAATTTGCCGCCTTCCAGTTCGATCATCAACTTCGCTTCGAATTATTTGAATATAATCGAACTCGGCTCCCCACTGTCTTTTGAAAGTGTAAAGCAGGCGGCGAAGCATCATCGTACTCATGTGTTCGCCCCTAAAAGGCCAGGGAGCCAGTAACGGCTCCCTGGCTTTGAGTAGGATTAGCCGACAAGCACTGCACCAAGATCGGTGTCAAGAACCTGGATACCAGCAAGGAAGTCCAGAGTCCACATATGCTTCTGATACGTGGCATCGTAGCTAATGGTGCTACGCATTGCCAGACCATTCATGCTAACGCTGCTGGAAAGCGCACCAGCACCGCTCTTAACCGGAGCAAGACCGCGGATCGCGAGTGTGATCGCGTCCCGGTGAATGCACAGGTTGTAAGCACCAGCCGGACCGATGTTAACCGTAGCGTCGTTAACAATAGCATCGGCCAGTGCCCGGTCAAGGGTAATGCCCGTAGTACCGTTAACAGCGATGATGGTGTAACGGTTGGTCGTATCCGTACCGAAGGTAACGAACTGGCCAACACGCGGAGCCACCGTGAAACCATCAACAGTGATTTCCTTAGACCAACCAGCCGCGTAACCTGCAAGCAGGTTAACAGCACCCGGCGTATAGACAGTCACGGTCGCATCGTCGGCAACAGCGCGAACAAGGCCATACGAAAGCGTAATAGCCGTGGTCGGAGCAGTACCAGTACGAGCCGAAACTTGGTAAGGAATACCGTCGATAGCAACCCACGTACCAACAGTGATTTCGCCCGTACCGGTGTCAACGGTAAGAGCTGTATCACCAACATTGTAACCCGCGGCGTTATTGATAGCAAACGAGCGAACGGTGTTGCCGTTAGCCACGTTAGCCATGTTGAGGTCTTTGTAGAAGTCAAAGCCCAACTTGTGACCGATGGTTGCATTACGCAGACCTTCGGTGTCACCGCGCTTATCAGCAGACGTGAACCATTCCGGACGCAGCATATCACCTTCAGTCTTGCTGCTCAGAATCAGGTTACGACCAGCCTCGTAAGCCTTGTTATCATCCATCACCTGACGGAGATCGATGATGTAATCCTTAACATTGCTGGTGGTAATGCCGTTAAGCTTACCAGCAACGTTAGGAAGGAATCGAGGATACTGGCCGAGAACCGTCCGGTCAACCATACGAGCCAAAGCGATAGCTGCCGGACGAGCGTACTCTTCCGAAAGCTTCTTCATCGACATCGTCTCTTCGATATCGTCGATGGTGAACGTAACGTGGCACCACTGGTCCAGCGTAACCTGGACGTTATCAGCGATCGCGTCCTGAATGGTGACAGCGTCACCCTTCACCTTACGCTTACCCTCGAACTCACGCGGACGACGGGTGTTAACCACGTCACCGAACTTCTGGAAATACTTCTCAAAGTCGCGGTTCACAAGGCTAGCCGCAACCATATTTTCTTCAAGAATAGCAAGCGTCTCATTCGCCCACCACTCCGGAATGTACGGGTCGATCTGGTTGTCGAAGTAGGTAACAGTCTTGAGCTTTAACATAATACCCTTTTACTTTTGATTTTTCCGCCAAGCACGATACTCGGCAGGATCACTAGGAGGAGGACCGCCACCGGCTTTGTTATTGCCGTTGGCACTTGGAGAACCACCAATTCCAGGTACACCGTTCACTAAAAAGAGATTAGAATAATCCGGATCTTCACGCAACTTACCAATTGCCTCTACAACGTCGAGTTCAACGTCAACAGGCTTCTTGGTCTTAGGGTCAAGAACAGTCATAGGGAGCTTTGGAACGAAGCGACCAGTCGGCTGACCTTGATCGTCAACTTCCTCAACGACCTTAACTTTATGACCGAACATAGCGATAATCTGACTGGCTTTAGCAGCCTGATGCTTTGTAGCACCTTCCAAGAGAGCCTGAGTCGCAAGCGTAGTATGGAACTGACTCTGCCACTTCTTAGCTTCATTGGCTAAGGTTTCAGTTTCAGTCTTGTACTTCTTGCTAACCTTCTCAAGTTCACCTGAAAGTTGCTGCTCCTTCGTCAAGTGCTGTTGTTGCAACGTAGTAATACGAGCATCAAGCTCGTCCTTCTGCTGTTGCGTCAAATTAGCATTTGAACGAATCTCTTCAAGCTGCTTTACAAGCTGAGCGTTCTCCTGTTGTAGAGTACGCTTATGCTCCGCCATCATCTTGTTCACTTCATCTTGAGTGAACACCTTACCAGCCGGAGGCGGCGGGGGAGGCGGAGGCGGAGGAGGAGGCGGGGAGTTACCGTCGCCATCAAAGTAAGTCTTGGTCTTAATCCGAATCACGAATCTCTCCTAAGTGAAACACCCAACCGCGGACGTAAATAAGGCAATAACAAATTCCATGCAGTTTTGCATGGTATGCCTGAATTAATCCACGGCGGTATTGAACTCCGGTCGTAATCCGACCGTAATCCACCATAACCCTGAGAGGACATAGCAAGGTTGTCTGCCTCAGTATCAGGATCAACCCCGTTAAGCAAGGCCAAAGCAAATTCGTATGTGGCTTGCCTAATGTCTACCGGAACTTCGGTGTCCGTGCCCCTAGGAAACTGCAAAGGTTGATCTTCGTCAGCTTTCTCACCTACGAAATTCAACCTATCAATCCGCTTCGTTGCACTAACCAAAGCTTGAAGTCGCTTTAATCTTTCCGTATAATGCCATCGTTGACCTTCAAGCATCATAGCGAAATAATTATCCGCTTCTTCGACACTACCGTAGATTGGAAGTGTGGAACCATTGGCAACCACAACTTCCTGTGTCAGTAGAATAATGCTTTCAACCGACCGGATGATGATTGCCATTAGTTAATTCTAACCCCTTCAAATTCCAAAGTGACCGTAGAGCGATTACCTTGATCGCCCTCCCACCGGCCAACTTCTGAAAAACTGAATGGATTATTGGTGAATTGAACTCTCCAGAGTTCACCCTTCCAATTCTCCAAAGTGAAGTAATTGCTATTGTTATTAAGTACAAAGTTCCTTAATTCAATAGCTTTACGCCGATCAATTACAAAGCTATAATTCAACCTCGAAGTTAATGAAGCTCGAACATATACTCGACGATCCCCATTCATTGAACGTTTGATATTGATAGTTCCATTGGAACCTTCAAAATCATTAAATTCAGGAGTAGGCAACACAATTGCTTGTGTATCAGATCGCAAAGTAACAAGCCGACGAATCTTAACTACAATCAATTCCGGAACAGTTACATACGTCCCATCACCCAAAGGCTTAGCAAAGCTACTATTGAATGTAATCGTGTTTGATACTGAACGATCAAACGTCGCATTCATTGCTAACGTTTGCGTCAATTCAATAGTATGGGATACTGACCTATTCCGAATCACAGACAGTGAGACTGTCTGGGTCAAAGTAGTCAATGAATTCGTTGCTTCATTGTATCTTGTACGAACTAAATCTTGATCTAATGGAATCGTGCTACTTACAGACTCTTCGATTAACCGAGTGCCGCGTGCGTTCTGAACAAAAGCAAGAATACTACTTGCTTCAAGGTTCAGAGTTTTCTTGACTGTTACAGTTTGATTAAGATTAATCGTGCTTGTACGCGAGCGACCAATCGAATAACCAACTTCAACAGTTTGATTTAAAGCGATTTCACTATATGCGGCCTTAGCAGCAAACGCGCTTGCAGTGTGTGTTAATACTAATGTATTAGAGGTTGGTTTGCTTGCAAATCCTGACACAGACTGTGAAAGCGCAATCGTGTTCTCAGCTGACCGATTATATAGACCTTCCAACGAAACAGTTTGAAAGGGGATCAGTAAGCTATTAAGAGAACGCTCTCGACTGATCGTGTAACTTGCATCTTGTGTAAATTCAAGTTCATTTTCTGCGGCTACATTAACACCCTTAATTACCTCACTCGTTAAGGTAATTGTACTGCTAGCTTCAACCGCGATAGACTTATTAACTTCAACAGATTGTTGTAAGTTAATAGTGTTGTCTGCTTCTTCTTCATAAAGACCAGCAACAGTCGATGGATCGCTTAAGACTTCAACATATTCTTGAAAGCATCGAGCAGAAGAACGAGAAGTTGCTAGAACTTCCGCATATATTTGATATACCTGAGCATGTGGAGTACCAGTGCTCAGAACCTCACTATATATTTGTAAAATTCTAGCAACAGGAGCGCCAGATGCTAGAACTTCTACATATTCTTGATAGAGTCTAGCATTTGATGCCATATTACACCGTTACTTTCAATCCAAATTCAGCGGCATCAACATCAGATTTAGTCCAACCAGAGCTAGTACCTGGATTGGTTTCGTAAATCTGTTGATAATTTACAGATGTTGCGCCAAGAGATTGATTAGAACCATCGTAATCAGTTCCACTGTGTCGAACTACAGGACATACAGAACGAGCGTCAGCATCAGTACGCAAACTAATGTGATTAATGGATAGACCATGAATCACAGTTGTAGTTGAAAGCGTGTCTGTGAATGCATAAGTATCCTTATCATTAACAGCCGCACCATCATTATAGTCTGCGGTATTCAGTGCAGTTTCGTCAACCTGCTGGTAATTGTTAACAGAATTACCATCACTACCAGTGAAATTACTAGTATTACCGTTATCGTTAGGGTACAATGTCTGAATCCGAGCATCACCTAACGGTGCATTATTAACTGAGCCAGTTAAATCAAGCCAATATACATCGTCGATAAAGGTAGTATTATTCGTAGCGGTATTCGGAGACGGACCGAGCAGACGAAACTTAGTAGCGTAAGCGTTAGCCGTATTCTGAGTATCTGCTGCGGCTGAAAGCGTAAGGACAGCAACACCATCAAAATACAAAATAACGTCACTACCACCAATACTGTTGTTAATTGCCCATTTAAGCTCAACGTACTTCCACGTACCAGTCGTCAATGTCTCAGTAGTAGTACCAAGAACAGTGGAAGTGGTAGCACGGCAAATAGATACAGTATTGTCTGTATTTAGACGCAAGAAAATCTGTACTGTTGTGTCATCAAACAACACCAACATATTACAGGTTTGCCCGGCTGTATCGTTTCTGAAAGCAAAACCAATTACACCACTAGCTTCATTAGAACCGAAAGCTTTTTCAATATAGTGGTTACTATTGGTACAAGACAAATAGTTACCACTACCTGAACCAAAGCGTAAAGTTCCAGCAATATTACCCGTAGCTAACCCGGAGCTTGCAGTCCATTTTAGTTGAGTAACAAAATTACCAATTGTCGTCGTCCAGTCAAAACCTTCAGTGAACCTAAGCATTTATACCTCTGTTAAAGCTTCAAGATACATTTGGCGATTACGGACAGCACCTTCACCACGACTCAAAACTTCGACAACTTGTTGATACGTTCGGGCGTGCGATGTACCTTTACCCAACAGTTCAACATATATCTGTCGAAGTCTTACTGCCCCTTCACCAGAGCTTAGGACTTCAACTACGATTTGACTGTTACGGATCATTCAGCCCCTCTAGTTTTGTCCTGGGCGGGATTCGATTGCTTGTCTTTATTTTTCTGAGAATTATCCTTTTCACGCTTTGCATCAGCATCTTTACCTTGAACCGGAGCCTCATCAGGGTTACCGCGAGCGGCACCCTTAGCTTGACTCTCAGCAATCAAGGCTAGACGCTTAGCATGTTCCTCTTGGGCCTTAGGTACAACCTTATCACCGTTAAAGCCAAGAGCATTGGAACCAGTAACTGCATCTACCATCCCAAGTTCCGAAGCTGTCTTAATCAAGTCAGGATCGGAAGAAATATACTCAGCTTCATCGATCTCTTGCTTAATCGTTTCAAGAGTTTTGTTAGCAACCTTATCTGAAAGCATAACATCAACAATTTGTTTCCCAACTTCCTTTGCAAAGGTTCGCGAAGGAGCGGAAGTCTTAATGTCGTTAAGTTTCTCAGCTTCATTAAGACGCTGTTCATCACTCTTGAGTGTATACTTAGGCGGATACTTAACTTCAGCAGGCTCTTCGCTTTCGTAGCCAGCCCAAATCTTGGCAATTTCGCGTTCGCCCCATTCAAGCTCCAAGCCAATATAGCTTAAGCCTGATTCAATGCCACGATCGTCCATCTGCTTTGATTCAGCAGATGCGTGCTGAGGTTGAGCGTTAGAAGCTGCGACATCAATAAGTTCAAAGATGTCAGCTTTCATTTGCTCTTGCTTCTTCATGCTAGCAAGAAGCGGCTCAGTAGGTGGCGCAATGAAATCGGGGCGATCAACACCCTTAGGATATTTGCGACCTTTCAAAGTACCTACAATTACTTCATCATCTCGGTCGGCTCGCTGCGAGTCAACATACGTCCCTTCGGCCGGGTCAACACTAGCATTACGAGCAATATTAGGCAAAGGAGGACGACGGTTATACACCTGAGCAGCAACAGGATCGAACTGCTCAGTGTAGAACGGAAAGTTCGCATTCTTGACATAGTTAAGGTCTGAAGAAGCTAGATTAAGAAGGCCAATTTGATAATCAGCAACGTCCGCTAATAAGCTTTCTTTCAAACCAAGAACTACGAAAGGCAAACGCTTCAAAGGAAGGGTGATTTCTGGCCCGTCCTTAATATCGTTTTCATCATCTTCGTCATTAGCAGTCCAGAATTGGATATGGACATAACCGTCTTCTCCAATCCACATATGACGAAAACGTTCCCGCGTTCCGCCAACTAAGCCTGTAGTTTGATCGTAAGTATAGTCTGTATCACGAAGGAGAATGTTATAATATACAAATTCACCGTCGTAATACGACCAATTCCAACTAAGAATGTCTTCAGCTTTGTAAATATAAAGATAAGGCTTCTTATCGTTATTCTTAGATAAAAGCTTACCGTCTAAGGGTGGTTTGTCAACGTATACTCCAACAGTTCGCATAGTCATCAGTTCAGGGAGAACCTTTTCTCCCATGAACCGATTCATCGCAGAACCATAGAGATCTACGCCACCCTTTTCACCGTTACAAGCTGAAATATAAGACTTAGGACCACCAATGCGAACAATCTCAGACATTCGCGAATAGAAGGTATTTTTGAGCTTATTAATACCTGCTTTTGCGAACGAAGGAGAGTGGGCCATTGCCCTACGCTCCTTGAATTCATTTTCGTCTTCACGCTTTGAAAAACGAACTAAGTAGTTCTGAACAAAGTTACGTCCACCTTGGAAAGTTAGACGCCACTTAACGTAATCTTCATAGCTACGAAGATAATCGGGGTGTCTGATCGCTGAAATTTTCATTTTACCCTCTAATATCGCTTGAAACGCCTAAGCCTAGAGCGAAGGGTAACGCAATTTCAGCGTAATTCCTCGCGTGTCCATAGTGGTCATGTCGATTGCCAGGAGTTTCGTACCTAGCAATAGGATTACCGTCCTTATCCTTCTTCGGGATACGGACTTGCGCTTTCACTTGGTCCTTGTAGGCGATGGTAGTGTCAATAGGCAATAAAATAGTGCCTGTTTTGAAACGTCCAAGGCTTAAATCTAGCCAAGAAGTACGGTCAACATTAATAATCGCTTCTTCTTCGCTAGAAATCGTAATATTCCGGCCATTTACGCCAACAGGATACCGACAAAGTTTTACTCTACCAGGAAACCTGTTAGCAAACTCCAAAGCTTTACGTCGCTCAGGTTGAGAGTCGATCACGCAAAAGTGAACGCCCATATCAAACATTAAGCGGTCAAGTTCTTCGAAGTGGTCAAGTTCCAGGTGATTAAGAACCCGGCAACGAGCGTAAGAATTAATATCATGGCCGGAAGCTCCGCCCAAGTCCCACTGGTCAATTTCAACGTGAAGCTGACGACCAACGTCAACTCCCATTGTGACAATACCTTGACGATTGAAGTCAATTCTAGAGTGAGTTCCAATACATTGGTCAAGCATCCCGTCAGTAATCCGGGCACCAGCTACAATGTGAGGCATTCCGAGCTTTGCATTGAACAATGTTTGCTCGGCAGACGGGTCTTTTAAGCTATTAAGGAAAGCTTTAGCGAAAACCTCCGGATGAAGGTGCATCGCGTAAAGCTGATTAATGTAAAAGCCACGAGCGTCCCGCCCAGGATGCTCTGCAACCCACTGACCTTTATTAAGGAACTCAAACTTAGCTTCATGTGGAAGAACAGCTTTACACTCGTTGCAAATTAAGTGCGATTCTTTAGTACGAGGGTCAGCAGCGTCATCTCCACAAATTACAACATTTTCTGGATATCGTAGTTCAATCAACTTACTGCAAGACGGACAAGGGAAGAAGAAGTGTTCTTTCGTTGTGTCATTGTAGTAATAATTGATGCCGTAATCAGGAATAGTTGGAGTAGAAAGCATCAACTGGTGACGCTCGATCTGACCAGAAAGTCGTTCCTGTGCAATAGAGATATTCTCTTGCGCCATTTCGTCAAGTTCATCAAGAACTAGTAACGAAACAGGAATCGACATAAGGCCAGATCGAGAGTTCGAGCCACGAATGAACAAGTTTGAAGAACCTGCTCGCTTATGGCCCACGTTTTGAACATCTGAAAATAACGTTTTTAAGTGTTCTGACAACTCTAACGCTTTATCAAAGCGACTAGAGGAAAAGTCAGCAGCATCAGGGCGGGTATTAGGCAATACGTAGAGAACATCCATTCTCTTTACGTCAATAAAGAAGAATGACTTATTAAGTGCCCATTCAGTATACCCGCACTGAGCTGCTTTTTGCCCTACATTGAGGCTAGCTTTAGAGTCATGCATATCCCTTAGCCAAGGATGGTGTTCAAAAGTCCACAATCCAGGGTAAGGGTGCCCCATATAACGATATTTGCAAGCCCACCGACTAGGTTCAGTGATCGACTTGCGCGACAGCCCTTGCTGAATGCGTTGGGCTAGCAGCGTTGATAATTGACTCACAGATTTTAGCCCCAATCTCGTTCAAAGCATCTGGATCTTTAATGTAATTGCCAATAATCGTTGTAATACTGTCGGCAATTACAATCACAATCTTGCGGTCAAGAAGATTATTGTTCTTTTCCTCAAGATTTTGTGCTGTTTGAATCAGCTTTGAGACAACATTGACAAGATTAGTGATCTTGTCGCTATAAATCATCAACTTATTAGCGTTATCGCACTGATTTAGCAGATTTTCAAGAGTCATGCGAATGATGCCGATTTCTTCCCGAAGATTTTTGACCTCCGGATTGTTAGCGAAATCAGCGACACGCTCGCTATACTGTTGAAGGCGATAATTTGAAAGCGCCGCCTTCTTATTCAGATTCTCTTGGTTGATTCCGCCGTGTAGCCGACAGAACTTAGAACCATCTACAGCCTTCATTGGACATTGATCTCGCGACATGCCAACATTAACAGCATGGCAACGCCGCGGATCATCGGGAGCTACACGTTCATAATCCATCTTACAGTCCTAACTTGCTGAGTCCCCACTTAACAAGCTTTGTAACCAAGGCTTGAACGAGGATTTCGAGTTCAGGGGATAGGGTTACTGGCTGGTCGCTAGCCAATTGCGCAACAATCTCATTAACCTTAGGATCAGTAACTTCTGGCGGAGCGTCAAGGAGGTATTGTGCTTCTTGAAAATACTTCCCTAAGCCAAAGCCAGCAAGCTCCCACACTGCTAAGGACAAACGGCCAAGGTCAGTGTCCGCTTTTGTTAGAAAACGGGCAACCTGCCGGGCAGCCTGGAGCGGGAATTCCTTGGGAAACATTTTTATAGCCCTCTAAAGCAATAGAAAGTTTGAGTAACTTGTCTTCCAACGCGGCCATTCGCTCTTTATTTACGCCTTCAATTGCTTCGAGTCGTGCTTTATTTTTCTCACTTTCAACAAATTTGTCATAAAGGTCTTTAATTTGTCGATCCTGAGCTTCATCACGCGCACGAAGCGTAGAAAGTTCTGCGTCTCTATATTCAAGAATACGTTTCCATTCGGCTTCCGTATTAATACGATTACTTTTGTCGTGTTCGGACTGCTGGTGGGCAACTTCCAAGTCCAAAATCCTTCCTTGCTTAGAAAGCTCGAATTGGGCGTTTCTAAATTTAATATACAAAGGTACGCCGGAAGCGACCGCTCCCATCAAGGCGGAGATCAGTGTCGAAAGCCAGTCCATTCAGAAACTCCTCCGGGACAACCCGGTGAAGAGCTGCCCGGAGGCGGGCTAAGACTATTTTGGATCACCCCCTCGGCATTCAGTGTAGACAACATTGCTACACTGTACGTCTTAGCCCGTTCAACCATCGTGGCACGCCGGATGCCTACCACTACCCCTGGCTGAACATCCTGGAGAGCTTTGCTCTCTGTGAAGGAGTGAAGTGCATCGGGGTACCGCAACTTCAGGCTCTTATACAGCTTTAGATCGACACAATCGACCCAAAGAATGAATAATTGCCCTTCCTTCATTGGCCGGGACAAATCATTAACATAATTTGCCCTACACTTCATCCTCTCAAATTCCATTGAGAGTTTGATCTCTTCCTTATCCGCTGCGAATAATGAAGTAGGTAAAATCAAAATGATAGGCAGGGTAAGGAAGATTTTTCTCATGGCTTGTAAGTGTGTTCCCAGAAGATCGATACAGTAGCGGTTGCTACTGTGAAGGTAACATCGGCCGTACCAGCGAACACAAGTCCCCAACAAAAATCGTCGGACATTCCAGCGGCAACATCAAAGACATAGGAAGTGGTACCGTCAGAAATAGTGACGGTACCTGTGCCGTTAGCTGTAAAGCGGAGCTTTGTAATCAGAATCTGGCTATTGTCAGGCTGCGCTTTAATAGTATGCGTGCCAAGAGCAGCCAGACGAATATAGCTCATTAGTGTCTCCAGGTGACAATGTCTTGGGCAGGGTAGCCGTCGAACTGACTACCAGTGAAGGAGTCACCTTGACGGAGCATACGTTCACAAATTTCAGCGTCAACAAAGAAAGAGTTATCGGGTTGATCCAAAGCTAAGGGGCCATCCGGAACCATTCCGCCCCACGATTGGAGGCAGCCCAACCCCGGACGCCGACCCTTACGCGTTGCCATGAACAACATGGCGTGATACCAAGTACCCTTCGGTCGGCAGAAACCGTCCGAATCACGGGTCATGGTGAAACCCTGATCCGAGCAAACGACCACGGGGTAACCGTTATCAATCGCCGCGACAGCTTCCTTGTAAGATTTCACCAGGGAAACTGTTTTGACGAGCTTTGTTTTAGCGTCAGGTTCAAGATTGTCGGGTAAGCCTTTGGCTCCCCATTCCTTTGCACGGCGCGAATCATAAGCTCCGCTGAGTCCCTTACGCTCAAGGTGCTTACGACTGAGGTTGCCCCATAAGTTAACTGCTCGGAGTGCCCAGATTCCGGTGGAACCGTCCGAATAGGAACCTCGCTGACCACCAACTTCTACTCGACTTAAAGCATAGATAACTTCCGTGGCGATCTCTTCGTAAGCCAAGATAATATTATTCTTGGCAAGCTCATCGTCTGGATCGACAGTTTTAAGAGCTTGATCGATAGCTACACATTGAAGGTAGTTGACGAAGTTCGCAGTTGCCCACGAAACACAGTCGCCAATTCCTTGCGGACCCTTCGGAGCGTCCTGATTAATGACACTGCGAACAATCTTATAAAGAAGAGTGTCGGCGTCATTAGTCTTAGGTTGAAGGGAATTGCCAAAGAGTGGCTTTGGAAGCTGAGTTAACTGTCTTTGGACTTCTTCGGGATTGTTAACCCATCCAAAGTGCATGTGCATAGTAGGCAACCCATTATAGGATGGTGGCTAGATAATAAATGAAAGCAACAATGGCAGACAATTAGTCTGGAATTTTCTTCAACGCTGCGATCACGTCCTTTAGTGCAGCGGAAAGCTTGGCTTTGTTCCATCCTTGTTGCCCAACCTTTGCAACAAAGTAATCGGCAACTGTATTGCGGACGTTTTGAAGGTCGTTGCCAATCCGCTTTGGAGTCTCAACCTGAAGAACTTTTTCGACTTCCTTGAAGGATGTATAATTGTCGATATCCTCCAAAACAACTTCGTAGATAGCAGTTAGCTTTGCCTTTGATTCAGCAGCCGGTGAGACCTTGTAGGCCGCGAGGAGGTCTTTGTAAAGCTGAGAATCGACTGGGACGGGAGTGGGTGAGTCGCCGTCCGGGGATACAGTAACTTCATGCGTTTCAAGAAACGTTTTTCCACCCTTTGTCCCTGCAATAACGAAGGTATATAACGTAGACTTTTGGTCGGCTGGAACCGACTTTTTACCTGGGACGAAGATGATCCATGCTTGGCCACCAAAGTCCTTGGTTGCTAACCAGTCAGGGTTGTCAGGAAAGCACTTAATTTTCGGGTCATCAACTTCCAGTTGCGATAATTTCAGCTTTAGCATGTAGCCAACAGTCGCCGTCTTGTCGCCTTCAACCTTAATCTGCGCATTTGCATTGGTAGCTAAAGCAAAAATCGCGATAATCGCTAAAAACATCTTGTTCATTCTGATACTCACTCACTTATTGGACAAAATCGGAGTGTATACACTCCTTCCTACCAGTGATACGCAGTTTGCGGCACCAAAAACCATTTTATTTTGTTGTCCAAAAAGCGAGTGAGAGGACACATAAAATTTGGGGAAATTTTTCTGCTTTAAAACACATTCCCAGCTTTGATAATAGTTTGTACCATTGGGAACTCACCTTTGTAGAAAGCTTCAAATTAATTTTCAGATTTGAAAATTAATTTTCAGATTTCAAAAATTGGGGAATCCCGCTTAGTATCCTAGGTACGTCCAACGTTCGTACAAGTGTATTAGTGTTAGAAGAACTAACCCACCCACCCTCGTCAGACTGTCAGACTGTCATACTCTAACGAGTGTTAGAGTATGATACTTAGACGATTGTTTGAGCATGACATTCTAACACTCGTTAGACTATCAGGTGTACGGATTCACTGACACTTGTACTACCTTGCGAACGTGACATTCTAACAGTGGTTAGACTATACCCCTAGCAACTATCGTGCCAACGACACTTGTATCATGATCCAAACGTACCCTTGTACGGCGAAGCGACCGATTCTAGGGCACCTAGCATCGCCCAGGATCGATCGATTTTCTGACCGTACCTATACCAGTCTTCCGCTTTCGTCGTTCCTAGAGCATCCTATGCGATCCTAGGGGCATGACATTCTGTCATCTGACAGATTTACAAGTGTGGCTTTTGGGGTTTGGCACGATAGTTGCTAGAGTTAAACGCAAGTGTTTCCGTTTTTTCGACATGCATTAGATTAATTTTTGTTTGAACGTTTCCTGCCCCTCGCTTTAGGCAAGGCTAACACCAACACTTAGGCTAGACTAACGATGTACAGTTAGGTGAGGCTAACAAGGTATGTTAGGTGAGGCTAACTAGTCCAGGTTAGGTGAGGCTAACACCAACACTTAGGCTAGACTAAGGACATGGGGTTAGGTGAGGCTAACACCAACACTTAGGGTAGACTAACAAGGTATGTTAGGTGAGACTAACGATGTGTAGTTAGGTGAGGCTAAAGCGTTCCCTTAGTCTAGACTAACACCAACACTTAGGGTAGACTAACACCAACACTTAGGTTAGGCTAACTAGTCCAGGTTAGGTGAGGCTAACACCAACACTTAGGTTAGGCTAACTAGTCCAGGTTAGGTGAGACTAACGTTCCGCTTTCGTCAAGGCTAACAAGGTTTGTTAGGTGGGGCTAACTAGTCCAGGTTAGGCAAGGCTAAAGCGTTCCCTTAGTCTGGGCTAACTAGTCCAGGCAGGCAGGCAGGCAGGCAGGCAGGCAGGCAGGCAGGCAGGCAGGCAGGCAGGCAGGCAGGCAGGCAGGCAGGCAGGCAGGCAGGAAACACGCCTAGAACGCTCTAGGATCAACGAACGTAGTTCAACCGTGGGATTTGTGGTCGGAACTACGTTCGTCGATCCTACGCAACGTGAGAAGGGTTAAAACGAAAACGCCCCGCGAGACTCGCGGGGCGTGGGGAGCGTTGCGGCAGGTTAGACGCGAAACTCGCGTTCTGTCAGACGCAACGCGAGGTCAAACCTTCCCGCCTGATTCGCGGCAACGATGTTACGGAACGTCCAACCGTCGCGGGAGAGTTGCGGAGAGGTCGCGGGGATGATTTCAACACTCGCGTGAGGGTCTAACCGATGGTCCGCCGCGACACGTTCGGCATCTTCCCGCGAGTAGCGTGCAGCGTATCCGACGCAACCGACTAGTTGCCGATCGATTGCGTAGGCGACCCAACGCGAACAAGTTGTAACCTTGACGATGAACATTGTGTTTCTCCGATGCGGGTGAAGGGAACCGAACTAAGTAGAGTCTAGTGCGAGTTGCTCGCGGTGGAGCAACAAAAAAACGAAAAAACCCCGCGAACGCTCGCGGGGTTGTCGGATTTTCGGACTGTTCAGATTTTGACCGGACGCAAGGCGGGACACTTGCCGCGGATACTCAAACCGATAAGCAACGATTGGAAGAAACGAACCGCGGCGGGTTTGCGGAACGCGAGACGCGGATAGAGTCTCACCCAACGCCCCTGCCGATTGCGGAAGAACAAACCGTACATGCGAGCGTTTTTCATTCTAATTCTCCGTTGAGGGTTTGAGGAACGACGTTCTCACATCCGGGCGAGTTTTTCAAAGAAGTCGGGAAACTTGACACCCGCCCACACAACGACCGCGGCGACCAGAAGGTAAGTAACCATGTTGCACCTGTTGTGAAGATAACCGTAACTGAAGGAAGTGTAGGGCGGGTAACTCGGAACGCAAGTAGGTAGCTACCATTTTGTCGAGATTGGCAAGAAACGCTCTAGGATGCTCTAGGATCGATTTCAAGAGGTCGGCAGGGTCAAGACACATCCGCCCCGCGTTCGTCGATCCTACGCAACGCTAGGCATGTAGAAACGAAAACGCCCCGCTAGTCTCGCGGGGCGTGGGGAGCGTTCTCAGTAGGTGCGACGGAGCGTTGCCGTTTCTCCGTTCGCGGAGAACCGCAAGGAAACTCGCGGCAGGTGATCGGTAGCAAGGAACGCGAGTACCGACGATTCCGCCCCATCGATCCGTTGTGAGACGATATAACGATCGTTTCCGGGTAGTCCCGACACAAGATACGTTGACGTTGTGACGTAGACGCGAGTATCAACGTTCTGTGCGGAACGCTCCGCGGGGTTTGTGAGAACGTAGGAACCATCCCGCCGCGGAGTGTAGACCGCGGTATCCACCTGACGCGAGACGATGGTAACTTGCCGACCGTTGAACGTGAACGATTTGCGAGCCTTGCGACGGATGGTAGCGGTCATGAGCGTTTCCCCTTGTTTGCCGCGACGAAGTACCGCGGACAGTAGATTCTAGGTCCGCTAACTCGCGTGGCAAGGAAACTTGACGGATTTTCCGCTTTCAGGTGACAGCGTAGCTTTTCAGGTTACAGATGAAAGCTCCTGGGTGCAACTATCGTGCCAAACTTTCCGGAAACTTTATTTGCATCTCGCGTGGCAGGGGCTAGATACATGGTGTCGGTTCCACTGCCGACGACAACCGATCTTTGAAAACCCGACCCGCACACAGTAACTCGCAACGCGAGTTGCCCGCAACCTCGACAACGCGAGGTGCAAGGGTAACGCGAAACGAGTGAACCGGGCGGGTCGCGTCAGACGGTTCTGACGCGAGTAGACGCGACCTCACTAGCAAGTAGCGTGCCAGTAGACTGAGACTGTAGGGATTACGCTCCGCGGAAGTGTCGGCGACCTCGACAACGCGAGGTGCAACGATACCGGCGGATGCCGAACTGGACAGTGAGAGTAGACCGGAAAAACATGCTGCGAAGTGAACGGGGAAACGCTAATACTCGCCTCAACGTCCGATCTTTGACAATTCAAACCCTGCCTTAAATTTGAGGCTACAGATGAATTTTGAGGCTACACCTCAATAATTCAGCCTGGACCTTAGATTTCATGTCTGGCAAAACCCGCCGCGGCTCGCCGGGAAGATTCTTTACCGGAAGATAACCGGACCGAATTTGAAAACCGAACCGCGACAAACTCAGCCGGGGTGCTACCAGTGAAACAACTCATGAGGCAGGGTCAAACAAACGCTAGGGGATTTGGTAGGCGGCCGTTGTGCGGTGGATAATAATAAAAGCGTTACACACCACACACAAAACGGAGAAGTCTACCATGTCCGCTAACACCAACCCGACCGTCAAGGCTAACGTTACTGTAGATGAGAAGTTTGAGGTTATCCCTGATTCGGTCAAGTGGACCGCTAAGGGCAATAAGATTGTCTATGGTAACATTGCAGACTTGACGGTCGATCCGACCTTGAACATTCGTTTCCGGGCGGGTTCGGAATTCTTCGGAGTGAAAGTCGAGAAAGACACTTACGACATTCCCGGTATGCGACAACAGGTTGTAGACGGGGGTGGAATTCGTGAACCGATTTGGGTGTCGGTTCGTGCCGACGCTTCAAAGATTGTCATGCGTGGGAACCGCCGGACGTTGACGGGGCAGGAACTACTTGCCGACGAAACAACTCCAGCGGAACTACGCAAGGCCCTTTCAGAACGCACACCGATGATTCTGTTTCACGGGTTGACCCCGGAACAAGAAAGGGAAATGGTCAATGACCAAACCCAAAAATCGTTCCTACGGTCCGAAGTGATTCGGAGTATCTTTGAACTCCGCCGAAATGGTTGGACGTTCCCGCGGATTGCTCGCCTATATTGGGAACCTCTCGGGCGGTTCACTGGTAATGCCGCGAAGATTGCAGAAATCCGCGACATTACCGACCCCAATGCCAAGATTGAGAAAATCACTACTTGGTTGCGGGGAACACTCGATAACTACCTGATTTGGGGTTATGATCTCGGGAAGTTTGTCCAGAAATGCATCATGCTCTCAGTAATGAAGATTGACGGTTTGTTGACTGCAAATGGTGAACAACCGTATTTCAATACTGAGAAGAATTCTCAGAAGAGAATCGCAGCGTTGCGTAAGGCGAAGGAAGCCGATGGAACGAAGTTCAATGGTACGATTCCGCAAGAAGGATCGGAATTCAAGAAACTATTGGATGAGTACCACTCGCAAGATTACGGTGCGACTCCGGTGGTTCGGAATCCAGGTCCGAAAATGATGGCACGGAAGGATTTGGAGGGTATTAAGGGTAGCTTCCAATCACAGGCTATTAGCCAAATGTTGGAACACATCCTTGATACTAACAAGCCCTTGCCTACTTCGGCGGATGAATTTACGGCAATGTGTGAGACAAAGGCAATGCTGGTAGAACAGTATTTGCCGCGTCTCAAGCCTGAGATTGCCGCAATCATCCGACTATGTTTCGTCAATCCCGATCCAATGGATTTCCAGAACTATCTGGAATCCAATCAGGTTGAGGAAATCACAACGGAACCGGAACCGGAAACGTTCGATCTGCCGAATGAGTCGGAATCCGCGGCAGCGGAAGATGAGCAATCCGTTCCGCCCGTTGAGTGAAATCTAAAGGTCAATCGCAAACCCATAACTAGGGCGTGCAAGCCCTTCTGATAAATGCACACCGGCCCCCTACCAAATCTCCTAGCGTGAATCTGTTCAGGATTTGATGAATCCCTCTACTTGCAAATCTAACGCTAAAATCCCTGCCTCAACACTCACAACTAGTAGCGACGGTAAATCCCGTCTCACAATGAGTGTACCTTGTCGCCGGGTTTCGGCGTGGAACGTATCAACCTGGGTTAAGGGTGTCCCCACAAATGGGGTAACGTAACTTACTCTAAGGTGTCCCCACAAATGGGGTGTTAACTTCTTATACTCTAACAATCCCGCAAGTCACAAACGAGGGATTCATCAAATCCTGAACAGAGTGAAGGGGATTTGTACCTACAATCTAAAGGGCACTATCAAATCCCCTTCACAGTATCGGCATTCGGTGAAACCCCGTACCTAACGGGAGCTTTCAATGTACAGAATCACTCGGAATGACGATAAAATCATGGCCGAATTCAAGGATTTTGATACGGCAATGTGTTGGCTTGTGACTCTAGCCAATGAGTGTCACCGTCCGACATGGGTTAGAGAGAAGGATTCGATCATGACGTTAGATTTGGATTTCGGAAAGTTTCAGTTTCGATTGCAACAGATTTAATGAGGTTCAAATGTATCGAGTAATCCGTGATGACGGTAAGATTCTATTTGAATCGTTCGCGTTCACTCCAGCAATGCGAAGATTGTTGGAAGAGACAAATGGCGAAAGTGTAACTTGGTACGATGCCGTAGATCCACAGGATGTTATAATGTTTGCTAATAAATTTGGCGACATTTACAAACTACAACGTGTGTAGGTCAGAAACCGGGGTTTCACCGAATGTCGATACTTTCAATGGTAGGGATTTGATGAAGCCCCGTACTTAACGGAGCTTTCAATGCAACTACTCGTTGTAATCCGGATTAACTATCCGCTTGGCGAAATGCCAGATGGCTTGCAAATCAAGAAAGATATCTACCTTGACGTTAAGGACGTTCAAGATGGTATCGAAACTGCGAATAGGGTTCGTAGTGATGAGTTGATTCCGGTTGCAATCTTGGGTGATAGGGATATTTTGTATCCTTTCCCAGGTATCAAATGGGTTAGTCAGAAATGGAATGAAGGTGAAAAGAAAGTGTTTGAAGGTGGCAGGGAAATGCTCAACTACTTTGATGAGCTTGACGGACGGTGGTTTGCGTGGTGCGTATTCAGTGAGGGTGAGATTATCAGTGCGTATTCAGTCAAACCAATGATCGATTAAAAGTCAGAAACCGGGGCTTCATCAAATCCCTACCAACCAACAAGGAGTAAATGATGTGGTACGCTTTCAGGGTCGTTTCGGGCTGCGGTGAGGTCTACTGGATTAGCGATTCAGTTTCCGAAATGCGGCGAAAGTTAGAGGAAGCGAAAACGTTTCTTGGTGGAAAGATTCTTTACGAAAGTCAGGGAATTGTAGTCGCTACGTCCTGGGAATCAGCCCAACAGAAACTCCGAAATGACCAATGGTTTTCCTGTGCTGTTCATTGTTAAAGGGGATGGTCATGGTCAAGGTTATTGGGTTTGATGTTTTTGACGGGATTCCGATGATCGGGGTTTCGTTAGGAATGTCGGATGCAATGGCATTACCGGCACCACCGGGCATAGTACGCTTGGAGTATTATGACCGGCGGGGAACACTAATCAATGTAAGGAGAGTGTGCTTTGGAAATCCTCGTTGTGATGGCGGCAATCTGCCGATGGTGGCTCAATGAACGTGATCCTGATTAAGAGCATTTTCAACTATCAACACAGTAGGCATATTATACTGCTTCAATGTACTGCGAAAATCGTTGAGACGGAAAGCGGTAACTTAAAATGGAAGATTATTGAGGAGGGTGAAGTTACTTACGATTGGGGTGAGAAACTTCCTTACATCAGGAGTTGGGATCGGCGTGTTAGTAAAGAGCAGCTTGTTTTAGTCTATCCTGAACTTGCGAAAATGCCGAAGGCTCAATGCTTTGATTACGTCAAGGATAGATTGTAAGAGTTAGCCCGCCAATGGACTGGCGGGCTTTTTGTGCTTTAGGTGAGGGTATTCGGGCGGAATTCCCTAGCATTGTTGATCTTATTTACAAGATGCTCAAATCCTTGTTGCTCAATTACTTTGAAACACTTACCATCGTCAAGGTATAAGTAGTATTCTGATGGTTTGCCTGTCCCCTCAACTAGTACGATTTGGGCTGGATTTAAAGCAATTAACACTTCAGTCGGTTTCTCTTCTGGCTTGGTAATCAATGCAATGAAAATCTGTAACTTATTCATGGTCCCCTCAAAATGATTGTGTTAACGTACACTTCTTTGTCAATTAACGGTTCTACTATTTTTTAAATCTTCAACCACTACAGGAAATGGCGTTCTTGTTTGAAGGCGAGTCCCTTCAAACAAGTAAATGTAAGCACCTAGTTCTTCATCTTCATGAGGCAAATCTTCCACCTTAACAATCGCTTTAATATTAACTAGAACCGGGCCGGATACAGTGTTAGCTAGGTAAAACATAAAGCTCCGCTTTGATATTCTAATTATCGTTAGATTCTTTAGGTGATAGTAGTATGCCTATCTGCCTACTCTTTTATATACTACATTTTCTTTTAATCATCATTACGCATACGGAGGGGTAGTCAATTCATACATAACACATACGTTGAGAAATCACTTCCCTTGAAATGGCGTAGTTGCGTCCACATTCGGCAGGATCGTTGAACTGACGCGAAATGGTAACGAATGGTGAGGTTTTACGGCAATGCCCGCCCGACCTCACCATTCGCAACGCTTTAATTTTCAAATGCACGTTAGAACGTCTTGTTCCGCTT
>Ga0247824_10000159_pt1 | contig 28868 bp, 21 predicted proteins | sample 13C_PalmiticAcid_FD_194412 | JGI IMG/M metagenome (GOLD analysis project Ga0247824, IMG submission 194412) | Soil microbial communities from agricultural site in Penn Yan, New York, United States - 13C_PalmiticAcid_Day48 | ecosystem: Environmental > Terrestrial > Soil > Agricultural land...
ATACAACGCCTCGCACTGGATTGTACGTCATGTCAAGGAGGCGGTGTGAAATCATGCACTCATCTGATCCTTCTTCGACTATCAGGTGGCGTTATCAAAGAACTGAAAGCTGACGGCAAGCCGACACACCATACATCGGACGTAAGGAACCTCGTTTGAATCAACGGACCTACAGAATGATCATTCCTATTTGAATAATTGTTAACCTCGAGTTGTGCTGCAGGAGCCATTGTCAGAGGAAAGAACCAGACTTGTCGTGCGGAATTTGCAGTTTCCCTTGTGCCCCTAGTTTTTGCGTGTCACAACGGGAACAATGGCATGCGGAGGAATTGTTGCATCACCACTGGGATCCTTGTCGCCTCAACAAGCACTAGACCTCGCTAATGTCTACATGGAGAACGCCAGTAATGTGAACGACCATGACATTGCTCTGGTGCTGTGTCATGATACCGAGGTTTCGCTCTCACAAGCGAGAAAGGCTGCTGGCGAAAACCAAGTGGTGGTGGAGCGGATTACCAGCGCTTACATCAACCTAGGAAAGCTACTGGAAAGGCGAGGACATGTCAGTGGAGCCCAAGCCAGTTACAAGGAGGCCGAGACGTTAGGGTAATAGACCGACCATTCGTTGTATTGAGGCATCATCATGGTTGAACTGAGGCCACCTATCTCACTCGCTTGTGCTGCGCTCGTGTGATTTGCATAGAGGAGGTCAAGACCAACCCAAAGAGCCCTCTCGTTCTACCGACATTACGCTCACCACAGAGGGGTCGCATGTTTCTGACCCTATCGCCCCCACCAGGATCCATGGACACATCTTTAAAGAAAATGAACATCCACTACCCGTCGAGTTCAAACCTCCAGAGGCGGATGAGAGTCTGAACAACGCATCGGAGCTAGCACATTGCCTCAGTCTTCTACAAACGATATGCTCCTCTGACGAGATACTGGAACCGGCTACAACCAAAGAGTCGCAAACCACTGACAAGGACACAAATGAGCAGGAACGGCTCGGCACAATGACTACAGAATTTATCCGAGGGTTCAAGGGAGATGAACAGAGAGATAGCAAAGCCATCTTCGATGGAATGCATCTGTCCCCTGTTCCCACCAAGGATACCTTCCACGACTTGCTAAAGGAACTCACCTCGGGAATCGAACGTTCCGGACAGCTGAATGTTGATCATCTGGAAGGGCTCGCTCAATTGATACATGGGGCTCGCCCAGGCTACCTCGATGCCGAAGATCTTATCAAGATACTGGATATTCTCAGGAAGCGACTCATATATGCCCACCAACAATCAACACGCCAAATGCACCAGACGACGCTAGCAGTATCAAACATCCTAGATGTCATGGCCGATATCAAGATCACGGATCTGAATCATGCCGTTGGTCGGGAGCCAGACATCGGCTCTTGTTTGATCTGGAGAAGTCTTGTACACGACAACTCTCTTTTACAGTTCCTGAAGGATCGTGTTCAACAAGAGCCATTGTTCAAGGAGCAGTTGCTCGCCTATATCGAGTACTCGAAGAAGGATAAGAAGTGGCGTACAGCAGCCGCCAATGCGATGACGATCCTAGTTCGAGCAGGCGTACAGTTCAACAGTGCAGACTTGCAAGGAATTCGGATACCGGGTGCAGACCTAAGCTATGGTGTATTTGATTCGGCCAATATGCAAGACGCGGATTTGAGAAAAGTCAACTTTCGAGGCGCGTGGTTACGACGGACGGATCTAAGCAGAGCACAGGTGGCCAACGCCCAGTTTGGCGAGTCGCCATTTCATTCGGAAGACAGCAAGGTGCGCTCTTGTGCGTATTCACCGGATGGAAACTACTTTGCAGTCGGTCTTGATACAGGTTGTGTCCACATATACACGGCATCGAACTGGGAAAGAACTCAGATACTCAGTGGCCATTATGACTATGTCGAATGCGTCGTGTATTCACCCCGAGGACATCAAATCGCCACGGCTAGTTACGACATGACGGTTCGACTATGGGACCCTGAGACAGGATCATTGCAGTGCATATTGACTGGCCATACCCACTGGGTTCAAGGCATCGCGTATTCTCCACAAGGAGATCAGATTGCCTCCACAAGCAACGACGGGACAATACGATTTTGGGATGTGGCTACGGGCGATTGCCTCCATTCCATTGTTTGTGACGATGGAGAGGCTCTATGCGTCGCGTATTCACCAAAGGGCCAGAAGATTGCTTCAGGTCACATCGATTGTGAAGTACGATTATGGGATGTTGGAGCCAGAGACTTTACACATGTCTTAAGCGGCCATAACAACACTGTATGGGCGGTTGCTTATTCGCCTCAAGGAGACCAAGTCGCGTCTGCCAGCGAGGATTCGTCAGTTCGTATATGGGATGTGGAGACAGGAGCCTGTAACCACATTCTGACCGGATATTATGGCCCTGTATACAGCGTGGTTTATTCACCAAATGGCGACCAAATTGCCACTGGAGGCGTAGAGCAGACAGTTCGGCTCTGGGACGTGGAGACAGGACTCTGCCTCCATTCTTGGAACGGTCATGGTAACTCTGTGCTTCAAGTGGTGTATGCACCTAAAGGCGATCGGCTTGCCTCCGCAAGCCTGGACAAGACAGTGCGGTTGTGGGATATCTTGACCAGATCGTCCCACTCTACTACGCATGGTCATAGCTCGGAAGTCGATAGCGTCAAGTATTCGCCCAGAGGAGACCAGTTTGCCTCCGGTAGTTTGGACAACACGATACGACTCTGGGACGTGGAAAAAGGATCTTACCATCGCATCCTTAGAGGCCATACCAGCACAATTTTCGGCCTTGCATATTCGCCGCAAGGGGACCAGATCGTCTCTGGAAGTCATGACGAGATGGTACGGCTTTGGGATATCGAGACAGGGGCTTGCCTACACGTCTTGGAACAGCACAGAGGAAGTGTTCAGAGTGTTGCGTTCTCTCCTCAAGGGGATAGGGTTGCATCTGCCGGCGATGACATGACAATATGCTTGTGGAATACGGCAACTGGCGACTGGCTCGATACACTAAGGGGTCACACAGATGGTGTGAGAGGCGTGGTGTTTTCACCAAACGGCAACCACATCGCCTCAGGAAGTCAGGATGCCACAGTTCGGATATGGGACGCGGAAACAGGAGAGTGTTGCCAGATTCTGATAGGTCACACCAATTGGGTGAGGAATGTGACCTACTCGCCCCAAGGCAATGAGCTCGCTTCAGCCGGCTATGACAAGACGATTCGTTTGTGGGATATGGAGACAGGAGAGAGCCGCTTGACCTTGACCGGCCATAGCGATAGGGTCAAGGCCATCGCATATTCAAAGCAAGGTCATTTAATAGCCTCTGGAAGTTGGGACAACACAATACGGTTGTGGGATGTTGCGACAGGCCAATGCCGAGCAGAGATACAAAGCTTGCCGAGTGTTATCCATGATATCGACTGGGGCATGATTTCTGATGCCGACTACTTGATGGCAGGTATAGGAGATGGGTCGATTCTCATGTGGAAGGTTATTCAAGACGAGGACGCTTGTCATGTGCGGTTGCATTGGAGTGCTACGAGTGGCACACTAACACTCACAGAGGCCCTGGTTCAGGATGCGCGTGGATTGAGTCCGCTCAACGAGCAGTTATTGAAGCAGCGTGGAGCAATTGGTGAGCCGGTGTCCCAAGTACGCGGGATAGACCCAAAGATGTCCACCGTGGTATCAGTGGCGTCCGAGATCAAGCAATCGTCTGATGAAGCAGCTATGGATTCCTTGGTTTCCAATCTATCCATTGACCAACCAGTACAGCCGGTTGAACAGGCGGATGGCCAGGAGCACACTTGAGAGTTGTGATTGTCATTAGCTGATATTAAAAGACCAGGCCTTGTGTCGATTGCCTAGATGGTATATTCAAATGCAGCCCTGCTAATTGTTTCGCCATGTCGCCACGATCAATTTTGTGCGAGCCCCCTTGCTCGGCAAGATGTTGAAATCGCGAGGGGTGAACACGCTTGAGGAGGATAAGGAGGTGATGGCAAAAAAAAAAAAAAAAAAAAAAAAAAAAAAAAGTCGCCGTTCATGATAGACCGAGTAAGGGCGAGGGAGGGTGATAGGCGAACAACGGTTGAATGAACAACTGAGCTGCTTTGTGGTGATGAGTGATCGAGAGCCCGTTGCATTGCATTGATAGTAGGAGGCAACAACAGTGTTCCAATGGAACTGACCGACTTGATCACCCAAGAGATGCTGGGCTGTTATCCCGGCGTCCATGAATCGGACAATCAATATGATACAACAGATTGTCCAGCATGAATTGAAGTACGCACGTCCTTCAAATTCAAATTCACCCAGTGACTGACTGCATGGAGCTGCGGCACTCTTTCTTCTCTCCTTCTTCCACACTCCTTCTTCCACACTCTCTCTTCCACACTCCCTCTTCCACACTCCCTTCCCCCCTCTCTTCTTCAGCTGACCTTGACCACCGGCCTAGCAACCTGGTAAGGGGAGCTGTTGCCAGCAGTGACGCTTTATAAGTTTCCCGAGGAGTCCCCTACTCAAAAGCAGAGAGGGAATAGATGTTCGCAAGGATTCGACAACACAATCATACATGATAATCGGTCGCTACTTTCTAAAGCCGAGAAGGTTGTATGGCATACTCATGAATGATGCTCTTCCCTCGACTGTAGGTGCCATTGTCAAACGAATAGAAAGGAGCAGAGCCTGTACAACCCTTCAAGGCACGCATCACACTTTGAGCGTAAGGAGCTTCGCACTCTCATGAAAGTGTCATGTAGATTGGAGTACCCCTATTCGATGCGATAGCTGATAGCGCCTCTTGTCTCATTCTAGGCATTTTTAATGGTTGTCAGAAAGCAAAGGAACAAGGAACAGCAGCGACATTTTTGAGATTCAGCATTCCTCAACGTATGTTCCAACTGTGGGTCTGGACGCCGTGTACCTGAGTGTTGTACGACAAGGGGTCTAACTCTATCTTACGTCGTGCATGATTGGCCAAACAAAGCACATGTTTGGAAGCATTGTTACATCGCCGCTAAGTTCTCTGTCGCCTAAACAAGCAGTCTGCCTCGCTAATGTCTACTTGGAGGGCGCCTGCAACATTAACGATCGAGACGTAGCTTTGGTGCTGTGTCATAATACTGAGGTGGCGTTATCTAAAGCAAAGAAAGCAGCCAGACGGAAGGAAGATAAAGCAATCGTGGAGGATATCGCTATTGCTTACATCGATCTAGGCAAACAGCTGGAGGAGCGCGGTCATGGACGTGAGGCTCAAGTCAGCTACAAGAAGGCAGAGAAACTGGGGTAAATGCCTCAAAGATCTCTCTACCAACAAGACTCTGGTCGTAAAAAAAAGAAAAGTGCTAATCACATCTGTACGATAAACGCTAGGGTCCTTCAAGGTCGTAATCGAGCTTCAAAATCCTCTCGTCCCAACGCCATTGTGAAACCACTCAAGGGACCTTCGCTCATCACTGAGGATCTGCGCCCCACTGATGTGCCCATCCATCCACCCAAGGACCTGCACCAGCAACAACACTGCGATGTCGAGGTCCCTAAACACATTTTTGCAGAAAATGTGCGCTTGCCTACTGTGGATTTCAGATTCCCAGAAGCTGATGAGCGTCTCAACAGCACTCCTCAGCTGGCCAATTGCCTCAGTATCTTGCAGGCTGCTTACTCGGTTGAGGAGACATTGGAGCCGGCTGCACACAAGTGGCTACAAGCAATTGAAAAGGATTCCGATGAGCAGGAACGACTCCGCACGATGGCTACAGACGTGGTCAGAGTATTCAAGAGAGATGAACTCAAGGATGCCAAGGCTGTTGCCGAGGTCGTGGTTCTCTCCCCTGTTCTCCCCAAGGATGCCTTCCATGACTTGCTCAGAGAGTTCTACTCAGGGATCGACCATTCCGGACTCTTGAACGTTCATCACTTGGTTGGACTCGCTCAATTGATTCAAGGTGCTCACCCAGGATTCCTCGATGCCGACGACCTCATCAAGGTACTGGATCTCCTCAGCAAGCGCCTGAGGGATACTCATAACCAATCAACGACCCACATACACCAATTGACACTGGCGGTATCAAACGTACTCGATGCCATGGCCGATACCAAGGTCACTGGTCTGGATCGCGAAAAGCTACACGAGCCACTTTCCGATTACCTTGGAAGCTTGTCAAATAGCTCTGATCCATACTTGGTCTATCAAGCAGCGTATGCCTACCAAGCTCTATTGTGTGTCCCCGATAACGAGACAAAATGGCAAGCCACTCTTCGAAGGACGGGAAAAGTGTTTCAAGGCGCATCAGGACTCGTGAGCGCCGTGAAGGGAATAGAGTTGAACAAGTTCATCGAAGGTCTGGAAGACATTCAAGAAGGGTTATCTGGAGTATCCAAGGTTGTCGAGGCCGTCACAGCTGCGTATGAAAGTGTGTCCTCATTGGCTGAGGGTGGGAAAGGCTTTCTGGACTGCCTCAAAGAGGAGTTGAGCTTTGATCGCAAGCGTGATTGGTACTCTGCGCTACGAGGAACGGACACGTTGCTTAGGGACGGGAATCTCGCCTTATTCAAGGAACTGGTTTACAAAGCGCCATGCCGACTCGATCTGGCCTTCCAGTGGGGAGTGTGTCAGCGATTAGGGGAGATTGCAGCCAATTCAATGTGGGATGCTGATATTCGTCAAGGAGCGATTGGATTCCTAGGAGATATCTACCGGGACGATGACATCTGGGGCCAGCAGACGAGCGTCAAGCAATGGATCGTCAACATTCTCATGCAATTGTCTCGTCCTTCTGGCACAGGACTACAATGTGAGTTTGATTACATCGGAGCTTTATCACTAAATCATGCGTTTTGAGATGGCTACTTTGAACTAACGGAAGGAATTCGTATTAATGAATCCAGTACATGCTATCTCTGCTGAAGCACTGCTGCAGGAACTGGAAACGAATGGTGATATCAGGAAGCAGGCCCTTTATCGAGCATGTCGAGAGAATGGACCGATCTCCTATCCGTCAAATATTACTCAAACGGAACTGGCGTCGCCGTCGTTGTTGGACCGTGTCCAGAATAGGCCAGATGTTGAAGGAAACATACGCCTGTTGAAAAAGCAACGCTCAAAGGCACGAGGCAATGCAGTGTATATCCCACCTCAAGCCAAATCTAGTTTACAAGCCGCCGATGACACGCGATTCCTGCTGCTGGAGAGAGTCAAAGAGTTCTTGGAAAGCAATCAGAAAGTATTCCTGCTGCTCGGAGACTCTGGTTCCGGAAAATCGACGTTCAGCCGTGAGCTCGAGATCGACTTGTGGCAGTCATACAAAGCCAAGAGTGGTCGAATCCCACTCCATATCAACTTGCCCGCAATCGACAAGCCAGAACACGACATGATTCCCAAACAACTGCGGAAGAACGAGTTCACAGAGACTCAGATCCGAGAGATGAAACACTACCGCAAATTCATCTTAATCTGCGATGGTTACGACGAGAGTCAACAGATGCACAACCTGTACATGAGCAATCGATTGAATCAGCCAGGAGAATGGGACGTACAGATGGTGATCAGTTGCCGTTCCGAGTACCTAGGAGTTGACTATCGAGATCGTTTCCAACCAAGAGATCATAACCAGCAATCGGATTCATCTTTGATTCAGGAAGCGGTCGTCACGCCATTCTCACCAGACCAGGTCCAGGCATACATCCAACAATACATCTCTGTTCACCAGCCGCTATGGCAATTGGAGGACTACAGGCAAGCATTGGAGCAGATTCCTACTCTGAAGGAACTGGTGAGAAATCCGTTCCTGATGTCACTGTCGTTGGAAGTGCTGCCTCGCATGGTGGATCCAGGCCAAAACCTCTCGGTTACCCAGATTACCAGAGTGGGACTCTATGACCATTTTGTCGAACAATGGCTGGAACGAGAAAAGAAGCGTATCGGAGAGAAGGAATTGGCTCCTCAAACCAGGGTGATCTTCGAGCGATTAAACGATGAAGGGTTTACACACAACGGGATCGGCTTCCTAAAGAAACTTGCTGTGGCCATCTACAAGGAGCAAGGTGGACAACCAATGGTGGAGTATTCTCAAACCACCGACGAGGGATCATGGAAAGATGTCTTCTTCCTTCATGAGGATAAACAGCTACTGCGCGAGGCATGTCCACTGACACGAAATGGCAACCAACACCGGTTTATCCACCGGTCTCTCTTGGAATATGCGTTGGCACGCGCTATATTCGATCCGCAAGACGGAAGAAAGAGAGCGCTATCCGATCCAGTTGTGGGCCGTCGTCGAGGGAGCACGAATTCTATCCTAAGCTTTGAACTTGATCGGACTCAGGAGAGCATCATAGACGTTCATCAGGGACCTGATGTCAGCTCTCCATTAGTTTGGAGAAGCTTTGTGAACGACTACTCTCTTTTGCAGTTTCTAGAAGAACGTGTTAAACAAGAGCCACTCTTCATGGAACAGTTACTTGCCTATGTCGAGCACTCGAAGCAGGACAAAAAGTGGCGTACAGCCGCCGCCAATGCGATGACGATCCTAGTTCGAGCAGGTGTACAGTTCAACAGTGCACACTTGCAAGGAATTCGGATACCGGGTGCAGACCTAAGCTATGGTGTATTTGATTCGGCCAATCTGCAAGACGCGGATTTGAGAAAAGTCAACTTTCGAGGCGCGTGGTTACGACAGACGGATCTAAGCAGAGCACAGATGACAGGCGTACAATTTGGCGAGCTGCCGTTTCTCTCGCAAGACACAGAGGCGCTCTCCTGCGAGTATTCACCGGATGGGAAGTCGTTCGTTGTCGCCCTAGGCAGTGGTGATATCAACATGTACACGACATCGAGTTGGGAAAGAACTCAGACACTGATCGGCCACAGCGATGCTGTTCGGTGGATTACATGTTCGCCGAATGGTAAACAAATCGCCTCGGCCAGTGATGACCGGACGATACGACTATGGAACTCTGAGACGGGATTATTGCAGCACCTCCTATCTGGCCATGACGATCAGGTTGTCTGTGTAGGGTATTCGCCTCAAGGAGACCAGGTTGCCTCCGCTAGTAGAGATGGAACAATGCGATTCTGGGAAGTGACTACAGGAGACTGCTGCCAAACAGTACTATTTGATGACGACGGATTGGCTATGTGTGTCGTGTATTCACCGAAAGACCAGCAGTTTGCTTCAGGTCATCTGGACTCTGTGGTACGATTGTGGAGTCTTGGATCCGAAGATTGCAACTTTATCCTAATCGGCCACACAGATATTGTTTGGGCAGTTGGATTTTCACCTCAAGGAGACCAAGTCGCATCTGCCAGCAATGACACGTCGGTTCGTCTATGGGATGTAAGGACAGGAGCTTGCAATCATATTTTGACCGGGCATAGTGAACGTGTTCTGAGCGTCGCATATTCACCAAGCGGAGATCGCATTGCAACCGGAAGCATGGATCAGACAGTTCGACTTTGGGATGTGGATACAGGACTATGTGTCCATCCTTTGAATGGTCATACCGATTCTGTGATGCGGGTAGTGTATTCGCCTAAAGGCGATCAGCTGGCCTCTTCAAGTTGGGACAATGCAGTACGGTTGTGGGATGTTCTCGCCGCAACATCCCGCTCTGTTTCAAGTGGTCATAGCGCGGAAGTTAACAGCGTCGAGTACTCGCCCAAAGGAGACCAGTTTGCATCCGGCAGCATGGACAACGCAATACGACTCTGGGACATGGAGAAGGGATCTTGTCTTCACACACTAAGAGGTCACACAAGCACGATTTTCAGCCTTGTGTATTCACCTGAAGGAGATCGAATCGCTTCTGGAAGTGGTGATGGGACGATACGACTTTGGGATGTTGAGACAGGGACCTGTCTGTTCGTCATGCCTGGCCGCCATGAAGGCAATGTTGAGTGCGTCGCGTACTCTCCTCAAGGGGACAAAGTTGCATCCGCAGGTGGTGGCATGACGATACGCTTGTGGGATGCAACAACTGGTGAAGATCTCGAGGCGTTGCTGGGTCATTCAGCAGAAGTCACGGGAATCGAGTATTCGCCAAGCGGGTGCCAGATCGCCTCGGCAAGTCGAGATGCCACAGTTCGGATATGGGACGCGGAAACAGGAGAGTGCTGCCGAATCCTGATAGGCCATACCAATTGGGTTAGGAATGTGGTTTATTCTCCTCAAGGCAATGAGCTTGCTTCTGCCAGCTATGACAAGACGATTCGTTTGTGGGATATGGAGACAGGAGAGAGCCGCTTGACTTTGATCGGCCATAGCGATAGGGTCAAGGCTATCACGTATTCTCAGCAAGGCAACCTGCTAGCTTCTTCAAGTTGGGACAACACAATACGATTGTGGGACGTTGCGACAGGACAATGTCGAGCAGAGATGCGGGGCTTGCCGAGAGTTGCTCATGATATCGACTGGATCACAGCTTCAGCTACCAATTACTTGATGGCAGGTGTTGGAGATGGATCTATACTCAGGTGGGAGGTCATTGAACAGGAAGATGTGTGCAGTGTGCGGTTACAGTGGAGTGCTACGAGTGGCATAGTAACTGTGACAGATGCTTTGGTTCAAGATGTGCGCGGATTGACATCATTCAACAAGCAGCTACTGAGGCAGCGTGGAGCTATTGGTGAACCGGAGCGCCTGTTACGTGAGGCAAGCAAGAAGTTAATGAGCATGGCGTCAGTAGTGTCCAAGAGCAAGAGGCCGTCTGATGGGCCGGTTCTAGATTCCTCAGCCTCCAAGTTTTCAGGTTCAGCAAGTTGAACAGCCTTAGAAGAAGGTAGAATAGGATACTAATGTGACAAAGTTGTTACTTAGGACCAGACCTTGTCTTATGTGCTGGCACCTCGTTTGTTTCGTCCGCTCACTACATGCCCCACTAACTTGGCACTTTTGCATCATTATCAATTATGTTCTTATTTTCTGTCACGCGTGAAGCAGCTACAGGTCTAGGGATGTATCAACAGATTGTAAACTCCTGCAGTTCTCGGTCTCGACCTGGTGGTTGACTAATCAGCTACTGGAGCTATGGAAGCCCATTCCTTTCAAACCTCCCATTGATAAAAGTATGAGCTCAACTGGTCTGTTGGATTGGGGACTTTGATGCCAGCCGTTCGGCCTCTTGGTGTTGGGATGGATAGCTGCTCCGATGGGAAGGTACTGCTGAGTTGGAGTGTCACTTAGAGAACACCCGACGAGATAGGAGCATCTATCCAGGACGTATTTGGATTGGGTCAGCTCAACAAGCTATTGATACAGCAACGAGCCCATCCATGTCCTGCACGTGAGTAAGAGTGTGGTTCGCCGTAATGAAATTTGAGAACTCAGCAGACCGATCACCTTTTGGACATGCAAAATGGTTGGAGTGAAGAACCGCGCAATCGTAAGCACAGCCTACAATCCTTTGCCTAAGTTCTTGGCATTGGTTCTGGAGATTACCCAGTCCTCGAGAGTGTTGACGTGTACCGTTCCAGGGAACCGCTGATCGTTCCAGTTTTTTGTCCAGTGTGCCATGAAAAGACCAATGGCATGGCCTATGGTCATGACCAATAGGAGGTTTGAATCATGTTACGTTACTGCTCTCCAGGGAGTGAGTTGCCTCGTTAGCTACCGTTCTCGTCTCCTTTGGTGCTAGATGACGTTTATGATCGAAAGCGTCCCAGGTTACTCCACTTTATGCTGAGGTCCCAGATCTCCTTCAAAAAGAAATATGATGAGAGGATGAGTATCACCGTAAAGATACCTGTCGCATGACGGTGAATGATACTGAGAGGGCATCCTGCATTTGAGCTGCAGCTGGGGGCCACGGCTGCGATAGTCAGTTATCTCTTCCTCATTGAGGTGGTGACTTTGGAGCCAGCAATCCTGAAGTATCCAGTGGCACTGCTCTTTTGCTCCTGCGTGCTGGAATTGTAGTTCGCAGGTAGTCAAGTCATCGGCTCGCCTTCCTCTGTGGTGTGGATCAGCCGTTGGGAACATGCTATAGCCAGTGATGAAGAACTAAGTCCCAGTCCTATGCTGATCGGCATCGTTGGTTTTTGCATGAGATTCTTGTAGTGAGCGATGGCTGAGAGAGAAGAAGAGGCTGCGGTGGGCTCAAGGCGCGTGACATCAATTACATTCCTGAATAGCCCCGAGGAGACGGACATGACCAGAGGCATGGGGTTATGTACATGTACAAGTCCTCGGGATCAGAAGGGCTGGACTAATAATTTAAAAACAGCCGGAGACTATTGAGTATGGAGTCTTGGGCCCCACGAGTCCATCCTCCACACAGTTGCTAAAAATTATTTCTCAATGCGGACGCACGTACATGACTGGCTATGCTGGCACAAAAGGGTTTTGTTCCAAACCGTTGGAGTGGCGTAACGCAACGCCTCTTTCTTCTCGCCAACTCATTCTCTGCAAACTCATTCGCACACACTCATTCGCTTTCCACACACACACTCCATCCGCACACCTCCATTCACAAGCTGTGCAGAATAGCACCCGGCAATCGTCGCCAGTGAAACAGGGCCATTTCTGCAGCCATCCAACGCAGGTACACATAGCGGATACCTGACAGATCAGTGAGACAACGATACACTACTGGACATGCACTTATCAACGGATAGTGATCCATACTTAACCGCTAGGTGTCTTTGTCAAAAGGAACGATCTGGAACGCATTCTACGCAGCCTTCCTAGAGAACGTAAAGAACGCTGCGGAACTCTGGAATGTTCGTTTCAATTTTGGAGGTACAGCCACCAACGTCTGTTGTTTCCCACAATAGGAGCGATTGTTAGAAGGTGCAGCAGGAAAAACAGCACGTTGTTTGTTGGCGATTATATAAGTATGCATGCACGACACCCCTGACTGAGTATTGCTGAATTCATTTAGGTTACATTTCTCTTTTAGTTTGTGTATCGCAGCAAGAAGGAAAATGGCGCTCGGAAAAATTGTGGAATCACCACGAAGTTCTCTATCACCACAGAAGATGCTGGTTCTTGCCAATGTCTACTTGACTACCGCCTCCATTACGGAGGATCCTGAAATTGCCTTGGTACTGTGTCATGACACCGAGGCCTCGTTATCTGAAGCAAAGAAAGCTGCAAGGCGCACAGGGGATCAGTCAACGATTGAGAGAATCGCCAGCACATATTTCGGTCTTGGAGACCTTCTAAAGAATTGGGGCTATCACAATCACGCCCAAGTTAGCTACAAGAAAGCAGAAAAACTAGGGTAATGAACAAGGATTGCTTGGTTGTCATACGGGGCTGAAGAATACACTTGTCTAACTCGCTTGTGGCACACTGTGTGACAAACACGTCCTCAAAATCCCTAAGATCACCTCGCACCAGCATGAAGTCGTTTAGGATATCATCACCGCTCACAGGGGTCTCACAAGTGTCCGACTCATCACGCTATCTCTCACCCAGCCGCGACGTCGTCAAGATCCCTGAACACATCTTTAAAGAGAATGTACGTCTGCCTACCATCGAGTCCAAGTTGCCTGAAGCTGATGAGCGCCTCATCAACACTCCTCAACTGGCATACTGCCTCAGCCTTCTGCGGCTCCCTCGCTCAGCTGACGATCAACTGGAACCCGCCGCTGAGAACTGGTTACAGACTGTCGAAAAGGACACAGATGAACAGGAAAGACTCCACACCATAGCTATTGATGTCATCAGAGCATTCAAGCGAGATGAACTCAAGGATGCCAAGGCCGTTGCCGAGGTGGTATACCTGGCTCCAGTTCTCAACAAAGACAATTTCCACGATGTCCTCAGGGAACTCTACTCGGGAATCAATCATTCCGGACTTCTCAATGTTCATTATCTGGAAGGGCTTGCTCGATTGATACAAGGCCCTCACCCAGGGTACCTCGACGCCGATGACCTCGTCAAGATACTTGATCTCCTCAGCAAACGTCTCAGGGATACCCACGTGCAATCGACACATCACATGCACAAATTGACATTGGCGGTATCTCACGTCTTGGATGCCATGGTCGATACCAACGTCATTGACCTGGATCGTGAGAAGCTGCATCAACCTCTCCACAATTATCTTGGACAGTTGAAGTTGAGTCCAGACCCATACCTGGTGTATCAAGCGGCGTATGCTTACCAGGCCCTTTTGTGCGTGCCAGACAACGAGACAATATGGAAAACGGCAATGCGACGCACGGGGAAGGTGCTTCAAGGCGTATCAGGACTGGTGAGCGCTGTCAAGGGTTTCGATCTGCACAAGTTTATAATGGGCTTGGACGATATCCAGAAGGGATTCGGAGGTGCATCTACGGTTATCAACATTGTCAAACACGCGTACGATGATATTTCTGCAATGGTAGAGGGCGGACATGGATTCGTGGACAGCCTCAAGGAAGGATTCAACTTTGAACGCAAGCGAGATTGGTACTCGGCACTACGAGGAGCAGACACGTTGATTCAGGCTGGAGAGTTCGCCACATTCAAAGAACTTGTATACAAAGCACCATGCAGACTCGACCCAGCGTTCCAATGGGGAGTGTGTCAGCGTCTTGGGGAGATTGCTTCCAGTTCAACGTGGGATCTCAACACTCGTAGAGATGCAATTAAGCTCCTCGGAGAGATGTACCAGAATGATGAGGCGTGGGGACGGCACGCGAGTGTCAAACAATGGATCATTGCAATCCTGATGCAACTTTCCAGTCCCCAGGGTCCCGATGAAACAGGTTTACAATGTATGCGAGATTGAAGTTAGAATTGGACCGTTTGCACACCAACCACAATGACTTCTGTGAACTGATAGGTCATCTTCACCTTGCTGACAATATCTATTCTAGCTGCTAAATCAATGCTACAAGCACTCAAGTCGAATGGCAACAATCCAAAGCAGGCTCTTTATCGAGCGTCTCAGGAGAAGAGCATTGTTTCTTATCCATTGAAGGCCACACTGTCGGAATTTGCATCGCCATCTCTGCTCGATCGTGTCCAGAACAGACCCTACGTGGAAGGAAACATCCGTCTACTAAGAAACCAACGCACCCAGAAACGGGGCAATGTCGTTTACATCCCCACTCAAGCCAAAGTCAGTCTTCAAGCTGGTGATGACACGCGATTCTCACTGATGGAGAGGGTCAAAGAGTTCCTGCACAGCGATCAAAAAAAAGTATTCCTCCTGCTCGGCGACTCTGGCGCAGGGAAATCAACATTCACTCGTGAACTGGAGATCGACTTGTGGAAGTCGTACAAAGCGAAAACGGGAATAATCCCTCTACACATCAACTTGCCAGCCATCAACAGACCGGAACGAGACATGATCGCCAAGCAGCTACGGAAATACGAGTTCACGGAGCCTCAGATCCGCGAGATGAAACACCATCGCAAGTTTATCGTGATCTGCGATGGATACGACGAAAGTCAACAAACGCACAACTTATACATGAGTAATCAGCTCAATCAACCAGGAGGGTGGGACGCTCAGATGGTGATTAGTTGTCGTACCGAGTACCTTGGAAATGATTATCGAGATCGGTTCCAGCCAGGAGATCGTAACCAGCGACCAGATTCATCGTTGTTCCAAGAAGCAGTAATCACTCCATTCTCAATCGAACAAGTTCAATATTACATTGAGCAATATGTGGCTGTTCACCAACCACTATGGCTGGCGGAGGATTACAAGCAAGCCCTGGAACTCATCCCTAGCTTGAAGGATCTGATGACCAACCCGTTCTTAATGACACTGTCGTTGGATGTACTCCCTCGTATGGTGGATCCAGACCAAAGTGCCTCGGTTGCGCATATCACCAGAGTCGATTTGTATGACCACTTTGTGGAGCAATGGCTGGAACGAGGCAAGAAGCGGATTGGAGAGAAGGACCTGACATCTCAGTCGAGAGCTATCCTCGATAGATTAAGTGATGAGGGCTTCACCCAAAACGGGATCGATTTCATGAAGAGATTGGCCGTCGCGATCTACAAGGAGCAAGATGGACAACCAGTGGTGGAATACTCTCAGTTCCAGGATGAGGGATCGTGGAAAGACGAATTCTTTCTTCGTGAGGACAAGCAACTTCTTCGAGAGGCGTGTCCACTTACGCGGAATGGCAATCAACACCTCTTCATTCATCGATCTCTTTTGGAGTATGGATTGGCACGCGCTGTTTTCGACCCGCTGGACAGAAGAACGAGAGCTCCATTTGAAGGAGCTATGGCCCGCCGGAGAAGCTCAGGTTCCGTTTACAGCTTCGAAATCAATGACTATAGCCAGGAGGATTCCACCACAGTTGAACAGGAACCTGATATCAATTCTCCTTTGGTCTGGAGAAGCTTCGTGAACGACCACTCTCTTCTACATTTTTTGGTAGAACGTGTTCCGAAGGAGCCAGTATTCAGGAACCAATTACGCGCCTATATCGAACACTCGAAAGAGGACAAGAAGTGGCGTAAAGCAGCAGCGAATGCCATGACAATCCTTGTCAGAGCAGGAGTCCAGTTCATCGGCGAAGATTTGAGTGGTGTTCAGATCCCAGGCGCAGATCTCAGTTATGGCGTATTCGATTCCGCCAATCTACAAGATGCAGATCTGCGAAAAGTCAGCTTTCGTGGCATTTGGTTGCGGCAGGCGGATCTAAGCAAAGCTCAGATGGCAGGGGCTCAGTTTGGCGAGTTGCCATTTCTCGCAGAGGACAAAGAGGTTTGGTCTTGCACCTATTCGCCAGATGGAGAGTTCTTCGCAGTTGGTCTCACCAATGGCGACATCAGTATATACGCCACATCGGACTGGAAAAAGGCTCGGACGTTGAAAGGCCATACATGCTTGGTTTGGCGCATTGTATACTCACCAAATGGCGATCAAATCGCTTCAGCCAGTTATGACCGGACAGTTCGGCTCTGGGACTCTGAGACAGGATTATTACAACATCTCTTCGTCGGTCTTATTGATTGCGTCGCATATTCACCTCAAGGAGACCGGATTGCATCCGCCCGTGAAGACAGAACCGTGGGAATCTGGGATGCTACCACTGGCGATTGCTACCAAACACTGCGTGGCCACCTTGCTAAAGTTCTGTGTGTTGTATATTCTCCAAAGGGCAACCAAATTGCTTCTAGCAGTGGCAATACGATCTTGCTGCGGGACCTCAAGACTGAGAATTGTATTCACACCCTTTCCGGTCACACCGGCGAAGTTTGGGACATCAAATATTCACCTCAAGAAGATCAAGTTGCATCCGCAAGCGATGACATGACGGTTAGGATATGGGATGTGGGAACAGGAGCATGCCGCCACGTTTTGTCCGAACATGGTGGTGCGGTTCACAGCATTGCATATTCGCCAAAAGGCGATCGTCTCGCTTCAGGAAGCATGGATGCAACCATTCGGTTGTGGGATGTCGAGGCCGGACTTTGTCGTCAAACCTTGAGTGGTCATAGCAACTCTGTCCTAAGTGTTGTTTATTCGCCGAATGGTAATCAGATTGCCTCTGGCGGCGGGGACCTCACCGTCCGGTTGTGGGATGTCTCTGCTGGAGCATCCCGTTTAGTCTCAGGCGGTCATACCATGGAAGTTAACAGCGTCAAGTGTTCGCCTAAAGGAGACCTGATAGCCTCTGGGAGCACGGACAATACGATACGATTATGGGATGTGGGTACAGGAGCTTGCCGCCGGACATTAACTGGTCATACCGACTCAGTATTCAGCATCACTTACTCACCGGACGGCGACATGATTGCGTCTGGAGGCAATGATGGGACAGTCCGACTTTGGGACGTGGAGGGGAAATGTCTAAACACCTGGGGAGATCATGCCACCTGTGTTCAGAGTGTTGTGTACTCTTATGGAGGGCACCAGATTGCATCCGCAGGCGACGATGCTACAATACGTTTGTGGGACGTGGAGGGGGGGAGATGCATCAAGACGCTGCAGGGTCATACGGATGGTGTGAGATGCGTGGTATATTCACCAGATGACTGTCAACTCGTTTCAAGCAGCATGGACTGTACGGTTCGGATATGGGATGTTGAAACTGGATATTGTCGCCGAATTCTGATAGGCCACAGTGACTGGGTCAGGAACATCGCATACTCGCCGTCTCAAGAACGCCAGCTTGCCTCTGCTGGTTACGATAAGACGGTTCGTTTGTGGGACATGGAGACAGGAGAGCGTTGTTCGATACTGGAAGGCCATACGGACAGGGTTCTGTCTGTGGTATATTCTCGGAAAGGAGATCTACTCGCCTCTGGCAGTCGAGACAAGACAGTGCGTCTCTGGGATGTTGCATCGGGAGAGTGCCGAGCTACGATACAAGATTTGCCAGGATTGATCTGGAGTGTTGCATGGGGTCCACTTTATGATGCCACCTACTTTGTCACTGCTTCCGGAAACGGGTCAGTTCTCAAATGGGAGATCATGAATGAAGGAGAGGATTGCCATGTGCGTCTGCTCTGGAATGCAACAAACGGCACACTTGCAGTGACAGGGGTAGTCATGCAAGATGTGCTTGGACTGAGTTCACTCAACAAGCAGCTATTGGAGCAGCGTGGAGCTATTGATGGGATCAAGAAGTCGATTACACATGGCAACCGTATTATCCAGGTCTAAGCTGTCATTCGGTCGGAAAGGAGCAGACGCCGTCTCAGTGACTAATTCAACCGTCAAACAGCCCAAATATGTGGAGCGATCGATTCAAGATCCAGAGCACGCCTGGCAGAAGAATATGTGATGCATTGTAATTGCTGCTGTAGGCGGCGTACCATATCCACTCAAACAGAAAACCAATAAAAAGAACCATGGGGCTATATTGTCGTTCCTAGCTCATTGAGCAGTTTATTGTCTTTGTCGAGATACAGCCTCGCACGCTCGAGTGAAACCCGAGACGTTCGGTATAGGCGCAATGATGGCAATGAATCCGTGGGATACATCTCGAGATGCCCTCTATAAATACTAATGCTTTCGTGTCTTACAGAGCTGATGTCTTTGAATCCAGAGGCGCGAAACGGCGTAGTCCAAGTGGTGGGTGGATGAGAAACAAGGTGTCGACTTGCTACTACCTTCTCATCTGCGCTGGCCTTGTTGCGAGCGTCCTCCTTGGCGAGGTCAACACTTCCAGCGCTCTGTTGTGACGACCGACATCGCTCTTCCTGCTCCTGTGCGTCCTGTTGATGAGTTGTGAGTCGGGAAGGGTTTTGCCCTCAAATTCTCGGCGCAGGCGTGACTGCCCCCTGCCCAACATTCTTCGGGCTGAGGACTCCTTGGTGACAAACCATGTTCCAAGGATCGGTGACACTCTCATCAACCCACTGCAATTCGATCTAACCAACGTAACCGAGTGGCCCCCTGCTACCGAATCGACAGACAGCTTTCTAGAGGCGACTCTTGGTTCACTACAGATGTACGTCGACAAGGATAAACCCTTGGAAGGTCCAATACAATTGGCTCTGCTCAGCCGCGGATTGGTGGATCAGCGCGGGATCCAATATCGGGGGAATCCATGAGTTGGCCCCTAGCTGGGTTGTGGCTATCCAATCGGTTAGGTGAAACGGAGGCAGTCGTTCTGGAAGAACGTGGTCATGGGTCGGAAATACTCTCTTTCTCTCTTTACCACACACCTCTACCAACCCACATCCACCCCTCGACACCCCACGTTCACACCTCACCTCCACTCCCGCAACTATCCACTCACTTATACTCTCGGCTGCTCTCCCACACATACACCCTCTGCCAAATTAGCAGTTGTATCTCGCAACCAGTAACCAGTTTGGTAAGAGAGGATCCTTCTTACAACCAACCAACGTTCCATTTCCAGAGAAACCCTCAATACGGAGACACGGACAATGGATGCGCACGCAATAACACCCGATGCGTTTCTCATGTGGGCAGAGTCAACAGGGCAACCATTGGGCATGTACTCATTCTCTGCCAGCCTTTTTTTTTTTTCTGAACTGTTAGACATCATTGTTAAAAGGAACGGAGGCAGTTTTTCCAAGGTGCACGGCTGAGCTCAACGTAAGAATCATTCGTTCCAAATGATGGAACTGCTCTACCTAGCAAAAAGTATTTCGATCTACCAAACTCACATACCTTACAACCAATCATGACAACAGTCGTCATTCACCAGTTCGGATTCACCGTTCCAGTATGTCTTGCACACTGTATATCACACCCCACTGGCTTGAATGATGTTGCACAAGGTTGTTGACTTTTTAAAAATTTCCTCATGCTACTGCAGGAAAGGACGATGGTGTGCAACAACAACGCACCAACATCACTGGGCTCACTTTCACCGCCGCAGCAGGAACTATATCTCACTGATATGAACCCCAGGGACACCTGCAGCGCAAACAATCATGACCTTCCCTTGGGTCTTTATCATGATACCAACGTAACACCACCTCAAACGAAGAAGGCTGCCGGGGGGACAGAGATTCAGACAGTTTACAGAGAAATCGCAAACGCCCTGATCGGTATTGCCAAGCTTCTGGAGAAACGAGGCCGTGGTGGCGAAGCCCAGATCAGTTATAAGAAAGCAGAGAAACTAGGGTAATTGCAACAACTTTCGCTTGATCGAAGGATACTGGCTTGTGGAGGGGATGTGGGCTAAGGGCACTGAAGTCATTGATCTAACAAATTCTTTAATCTCATGGGGCAAATAGGGATGGTAGGGAAACGGGCTCGGGAATCGATCATTCCGGACTTCTGAATGTTCGTTATCTGGAAGGACTCGCTCGATTGATACAGGGCGCTCACCCAGGGTACCTCGGCGCCGATAAGCTCGCCAAGATAATTGATCTCCTCAGCAACCGTCTGAAGGATACCAACCAACAATTAACGCCTCATGTGCACCAATTGACATTGACAGTATCACATGTCCTGAACGCCATGGCTGACACCATGGTCCCTGGTCTAGATCTTGGTGTTGCGCAAGAACCCGATATCAGCTCACTCTTGGTTTCGAAAAACTGTGTGAACGATCACTCTCTTCTGAAGCACCTGGAAGAACGTGCCCAACATGATCCACTACTCAAGGGACAATTACTCTCTTTCATCGAGCACTCGAAGAAGGATAAAAAGTGGCGCACCGCGGCCGCAAACGCAATCACAATCCTAGTGCGAGCAGGTGTACAATTCATCGGCACAGACTTGCAAGGTATTCGGATCCCAGGCGCAGATCTCAGCTACGGCGTATTCGATTCGGCCAATCTGCAAGGTGCTGATTTGAGGAACGTTAGCCTTAGAGGCGCCTGGTTAAGACAGACGGATATGAGCAGAGCTCAGATGGCAGGCGTTCAATTCGGCGAGTTGCCATTTCTTACAGAAGCCGACAAATTTTGCTCGTGCGCGTATTCGCCAGACGGACAGTCATTCGCAGTCGGTCTCCGCCATGGTGATATCAATGTGTACACGACATCAAACTGGGAAAAGACTCGGACATTGGAAGGTCATACAGACTTGGTTTGGCGCGTCGTATATTCGCCGAATGGTGACCAGATTGCGTCATGCAGCCAGGACTACTCGATCCGGTTATGGGACTCTAAGACAGGATCATTGCACCGTCTCTTGAGAGGTCATGATGATTGGGTTTATTGCGTCGCATATTCACCTCAAGGCAATCTGATTGCATCCGCTAGTGACGACATGACGGTGCGGATCTGGGATACGACCACTGGAGAATGCCGTCAAACGCTAAGCGGCCACTTTGGAGGAGTTTGTTGCGTTGCCTATTCACCAAATGGGAACCAGATTGCCTCGAGTGATGCTGATCACACAATCTCGCTATGGGACCTCGAGACTGGAAATCGGATTCATACGCTTCTTGGTCATAACGGACAGGTTTGGGATATCAAATATTCGCCTCTAGGAGACCAGCTTGCATCCGCAAGCAACGACACGACGGTTAGGATATGGGATGTCGAAACGAGGGCCTGCCGCCACATTTTAGCCGGACATGCTAGTCCAATCTACAGCATTGCATATTCACCAACAGGTGATCATCTTGCTTCTGGAAGCATGGACGCAGCCATTAGGTTGTGGGATGTTGAGACAGGACGTTGTCGCCAAACCTTGAGTGGTCACACCACCTCAATCTCCGTTGTGGCGTATTCACCGGATGGCCATCAGATTGCCTCTGGCGGCGGGGACCTCGCAGTTCGGTTATGGGACGTCTCAGTTGGAGCATCCCGTTTGGTCTCGGGCGGCCATACTATGGAGGTCAACAGTGTCAAATGTTCACCCAATGGAGAGATGATAGCATCCTGCAGCTCTGATAACACGATACGGTTCTGGGATGTGGACACAGGAGCTTGCCGTCGCACATTCCTTGGTCACAACGACTCTGTATTCAGCATCGCATATTCACCTCAAGGAGGTCATATCGCTTCCGGAAGTGGTGATACGACAGTACGGATTTGGGAGATGGAGACAGGGGAATGCATGTTTGCCCTAGAGGGCCATCTCGACAGTGTTCACTGCGTTGTATTTTCTCCTCAAGGCAACACGGTTGCTTCCGCCTGTGACGATACGACAGTAATTCTGTGGAATGTGGTCACTGGTGAATGCCTAGGGATGCTACAGGGACATACAGATGGTGTGAGGAGCGTAATATTTTCACCATGTGGCAACCAACTCGCATCAGGCAGTAAGGATTGTACAGCACGGATATGGGATGCTGGAACTGGGTCTTGTCTGTGGGTTTTGCAAGGCCATACCAATTGGGTCAGGAATGTCGTGTACTCGCCTCAAGGAACTCAGCTTGCCACTGCTGGCTATGACATGACGATTCGGTTGTGGGATGTGGAGACAGGAGAGTGCAGTTCGACATTGAGTGGTCATACGGACAGGGTGATATCGGTTCTGTATTCGCATCAAGGAGATGTACTCATCTCCAGCAGTTGGGATGAGACGGTGCGGCTCTGGGATGTTGGATCAGGCGAGTGCCGAGCAGAGATACGGAATTTGCCTGGGTTGATCTGGAGTATTGCATGGGGTCCACCTTCAGCTATGACCTATTTTGTTTGTGCCTCTCGAGATGGATCGGTGCTCAAGTGGGAGGTGATCCGTGAGGAAGGAACGTTCCGTGCGCGCCTACTTTGGAGTTCCACAAGTGGTACACTTGTTCTGATGGGAGCCTCCATGCGAGATGTGTGTGGATTGAGCCCGCTCAACGAACAGCTATTGAGGCAGCGTGGAGCCGTTGACCTGAGACGAGACTCTTGATGTTATGTTCATTTAGAGTAACCTGCTAGCTACATATTATTTTAACAGACGCCTAATACTAATCCCAAATGCTGACTATTGTTCTTTCATGGATTCCTTGGTGATTTAGTTGGTATGCTACCTTCGTTTTGTTTTCTGATTGAAACAGTCCATGGATGGTCGCCCTGGCCAAAGGGGCTGTGCGGCGATTGGGACGATAGCGACTGAAAGATTAACAGGGCCATTGCGCCTTCATGCTCATTGTCCGCGAACACTGTGATACGAGCAGCCCTCGAACATTCATGGGGGGGCGTTCAGAAGTTCATAGTCATTCCTCCAGGTGTTTGAAGTGATCGACATCGCTGCACCCAGCTTCAGCTACCAGTTACATGATGGCAGGTGTTGGAGATGGATCTATACTCAGGTGGAAGGTCATTGAACAGGAAGATGTGTGCAATGTGCGGTTACATTGGAGTGCTACGAGTGGTATAGTAACTGTGACAGATGCCTTGGTTCAAGATGTGCGCGGATTGACATCATTCAACAAGCAGCTACTGAGGCAGCGTGGAGCTATTGGTGAATCGGAGCGCCTGTTACGTGAGGCGAGCAAGAAGTTAATGAACATGGCATCAGTGGTGTCCAAGATCAAGAGGCCGTCTGATGGGCCTGTTCCCAGCTTCCAAGTTTCCAGGTACAGCAAGTTGAATGGTCAGATAGAATAGGATACGAATGTGACAAAGCTGCTGTTGCTGAGGTTCAGATTATGTGCTGGCACATTGTTTATTTCGTCCGCCCACTACATGCCCCACTAGCTTGGCACTTTTGCATCATTATCGATTGTGTTCTTATTTTCTGTCACGCGTGAAGCAGTTACAAGTTTGGGGATGTATCAACAGATAGTAAACTCCTGCAGTTCTCGGTCTCGACCTGGTGGTTGACTAATCAGCTACTGGAGCTACGGAAGCCCATTCCTTTCAAACCTCCCATTGATGAAAGTATGAGCTCAACTGGTTTGTTGGACTGGGGACTTTGATGCCGGCCGTTCGGCCTCTTGGTGTTGAGATGAATAGCTGCCCCGATGGGAGGGCACTGCTTAGTTGGAGTGTCACTCAGAGAATATTCGACGAAACAGGAGCATCCATCCAGGACGTATTTGGATTGGATCAGCTCAACAAGCTATTGATGCAGCAAGGAACTGTTGGCGAGCCCATCCATGTCCTGCACGTGAGTAAGAGTGTGGTCCGCCGCAATGTCGATGATATCCATTTTTGAGTACTCAGCAGACCGATCACCTTTTGGACAAGCAAAATGGTTGGAGTGAAGAACCGCGCAATCGTACGCACAGTGAGTTGTCTCATTAGCTGCCGTTCTCGTCTCCATTAGTGCTAGATGGCGTTTGTGATCGGAAAACGTCCCAGGTTACTCCACTTTATCCTGAGGACCTAGATCCCCTTCAAAAAGAAACACGATGAGAGGATGAGTATCACCGTAGAGATACCTGTCGCAATCACGATGAATGATACTGAGAGGGCATCCTGCAGGGGGACTGCGGCTGCGAGAGTCAGTTATCTTTTCCTCGCTTTCCTCTGCGGTGTGGATCAGTCGTTGGGAACGTGCTATGCCCAGTGATGAAGAGCCAAGTCCCCAGTCCTATGCTGCTGATCGGCATCGTTAGTGTTGTTGCGTGAGATTCATGTCATAGCGATGGCTGAAGAAGAAGAAGACTGCGGTGGGCTCAAGGGCCGCACGTGACCTCCATTTATTTGCATTCCTGTAGGGAATAGTCCGATCAGGAGGCATGGGTTATACTCTGGATCAAAAGGCTGGCCTAGAGACTTAAAAATTGTTTCTCAAGGGCGGACTGGCGGGCCGCACGTACATGACTGGCTATGCTCGGGGCACAAAAGGGTTTTTGTCCCAAACCGTTGGAGTGGCGTAACGCAACGCCTCTTTCTTCTCGCCAACTCATTCTCTGCAAACTCATTCGCACACACTCATTCACCTTCCACACACACGCACTCCGTCCTCGCACCTCCATTCACAAGCTGTGCAGAATAGCAACCGGCAATCGTCACCAGTGAAACGACTATTCCTGCAGCCACCCATCGCAGGTACGCAATGTGGATACAACGATACACCACTTATCAACGGATAGTGATCCATACTTAACCGCCAGGTGCCTTTGTCAAAAGGAACGATCTGGAACGCACTCTACGCAGCCTTCCTAGAGAACGTAAAGAACGCGGTTGTTAGAAGGGGCAGCAGGGAAAACAGCAACCGTTTACGTTTGTTGGCAAGAATATATAAATATGGTCCATGCACGACACCCCTGGCTGAGTATTACTGAATTCATTTTGGTCCATTGCCTCTTTTAGTTTGTGTATCGCAGCAAGAAGGAAAATGGCGCTCGGAAAAATTGCGGAATCACCACGAGGTTCTCTATCACCACAGAAGGCAGCGGATCTTTCCAATGTCTACTTGGAGATCGCCTCCACTATGAAGGATCCCGAAATTATCTTGGTACTGTGTCATTACATCGAGGTCTCGTTATCTGAAGCAAAGAAAGCTGTTAGGCGCTCAGGGGATCAATCAACGATTGAGAGAATCGCTACCACATATTTCGGCCTTGGAGACCTTCTAAAGAAACGGGGCTATCACAATCAAGCCCAGATCAGCCACAAGAAAGCAGAAAAACTAGGGTAATGACAACACGGTTTGCTTGGTTGACTGCATACTGAATGCACATGTCTAACTCGCTTGTGACACACTGTGCGACAAACACGTAGAGGAATTCGGGAGACAGGGTGGTCCTCAAAATCCCCAAAATCACCTCGCACCAGCACGATGTCATTTAGGTTACCATCGCTCACAGGGGTCTCACAAGTGTCCGACTCATCACGCTATCTCTCACCCAGCCGCGACGTCGTCAAGATCCCTGAACACATCTTTAAAGAGAATGTACGTCTGCCTACCATCGAGTCCAAGCTACCTGAAGCTGATGAGCGCCTCATCAACACTCCTCAACTGGCTTACTGCCTCAGCCTTCTGCGGCTCCCTCGCCCAGCTGACGATCAACTGGAACCCGCCGCTGAGAACTGGTTACAGGCTGTCGAAAAGGACACAGATGAACAGGAAAGACTCCACACCATAGCTATTGATGTCATCAGAGCATTCAAGCGAGATGAACTCAAGGATGCCAAGGCCGTTGCCGAGGTGGTATACCTGGCTACAGTTCTCAACAGGGATACTTTCCACGATGTCCTCAGGGAACTCTACTCGGGAATCAATCATTCCGGGCTTCTGAATATTCATTATCTGGAAGGGGTTGCTCGATTGATACAGCGCGCTCACCCAGGGTACCTCGACGTCGATGACATCGTCAAGATACTTGATCTCCTCAGCAAACGTCTCAAGGATACCCACCAACAATCGACACAGCACATGCACAAACTGACATTGGCGGTATCTCACGTCTTGGATGCCATGGTCGATACCAACGTCACTGACCTGGACCGCGAGAAGCTGCATCAACCTCTCCAAAATTGCCTGGGAGAGTTGAAATTGAGTTCGGATCCATATCTAGTGTATCAAGCGACATATGCTTACCAGGCCCTTTTGTGCGTGCCGGATAACGAGACAATATGGCAAACGGCAATAAGACGCACGGGGAAGGTGCTTCAAGGCATATCAGGACTGGTGAGCGCTGTCAAGGGTTTCGATCTGCACAAGCTTATAATGGGCTTGGATGATATCCAGAAGGGATTCGGAGGTGCATCTACGGTTATCAACATTGTCAAACACGCGTACGATGATGTGATCAGTTGCCGTGCTGAGTATCTTGATGGAAACAGGATCACCTCAGGAAGTATTGACAGTACTGTACGGATATGGGAAGCAGGAACAGGAGAGTGCCTACAGATTTTGGTAGGCCACACCAATTGGGTAGGAGACGTTGCTTATTCACCTCAAGGGGAGCAACTTGCCCCTGCTGGCTATGACAAGATCATTCGTTTGTGGGATGTAGCATCAGGAAAGAGCTGTGCGACATTGACCGGTCATTGCGATAAGGTTACTTTTGTCACGTATTCGCCGCAAGGTGATTTGATCGCGTCAGGAAGCTGGGATAAGACAGTGCGTCTCTGGGATGTTGCATCGAGAGAGTGCCGGAAAGAGATAAAATATTTGCCAGGATTGATCTGGAGCGTTGCATGGGGTCCACAATCTGATACCACCTACTTTGTCACTGCTTCTGGAAACGGCTTAGTTCTCAAATGGGAGGTCATGGATGAAGAAAAGAGTATCCGAGTGCGTCTGCTCTGGAATGCTACAAACGGCACACTTGCAGTGACAGGGGCAGTCATGCGAGGTGTGCGTGGACTGAGTTCACTCAACAAGGAGTTGTTGAAGCAACACGGGGCGGTAGGTGAGCCGGAGACCTTGCTCCGTGAGAGAAGCAAGAAGGTGGCTACCATGACCTCTGTTGTGTCCAATTTCGAGGAGGTTGTATACCAGGATATCCTTCAACCTCTTGAGGATAAGGGCGACCTGAATGCGGATGACACGAAGGTGGAAACGTCTACAGAGTTTAATCAGGCTTCGGATCCTCAACCAGAGCAACCAGAGACACCAGAGCAACCAGAGACACCAGAGCAACCAGAGCCACCAGAGCAACCAGAGCAACCAGAGCCACCAGAGCCACCAGAGCAACCAGAGCCAGAGCAACCAGAGACTGTCGACGATGATGATCTCAGACCCAGAGTACCCGCGAACGTCACGAAACGGGAGCTCCCTCCAATGCTTTTTAGAAGCCATCACCCTGGCCATGTGCCCGCAAGCAATTTGCCCCAGGATGACGCACCCATGTTGCCGGAAACTGCAAGGATGATTGTCGATCCATCGAGAGCTGATGTCAGTGAAGATCGTGATGCTGAACTCGCGAGGGTGCATCTGGAAGATCCGATTATACACCAGAATGTTGCATCAACGACGAGTGAGATGGATCAGTTCGCGGATGACGAGAGTATGCTCGACATGTCCCTAGACGACACGAATGAAGAGGCGCCTACGGAATTTAATCAGGCCTATGATCCTCCTCCAGAGACTATCGACGATGATGGTCTCAGACCCAGAGTACCTACGAATGTCACTTCGCCCACGATACAGGGGACACTCTAAATGCCTTCGGGAGGCCATTCGTCTCGATGAAGTTAATGACGAGGAACAAGGACAGGAACAAGAATAAATCTCCATGACCTTCCTGCAACAGTTCATCCTACTACTACTGGAGCGTATGGTTGGTTGGGTTCGAACATGATGGCTGCGTGGAGAATGGCGATGGTGGAAATAGATCATTCCTCGTCTAGATCCCCATCCCTGACGATCCCACGCACGTAAGAAACAACCGGCCTGCAAAATGAGCGAGCACTCTCTCGATGCTGGCCAGGTCTATATCCATGAATTCATTTGACGTACTGGGAAACAAGTCGGTCGAAGCGATGAAAGGGCGGAGAGGAGGCCCTAACCTGAGCCGGTACAACAAGAGCGACCACAACTACGAAGTCGGCTATCCAATTACTAATAGAAGACCCAGGTGCGATTTGAAATAGAACAGTGGTGATTACATGAACCAAACATAGGACAGATTCAAGTCTTTGCCATGGCCAAATAACACAATGCGGCTGTAAG
>Ga0247824_10000160_pt1 | contig 28841 bp, 53 predicted proteins | sample 13C_PalmiticAcid_FD_194412 | JGI IMG/M metagenome (GOLD analysis project Ga0247824, IMG submission 194412) | Soil microbial communities from agricultural site in Penn Yan, New York, United States - 13C_PalmiticAcid_Day48 | ecosystem: Environmental > Terrestrial > Soil > Agricultural land...
CCGATACCGTGCCGCTAGGAGTGACTGCTACGGACGAGTAGACGATGACGCCGCCTGCACCCCCTCCGCCGCCCTGACGAGAGCCGCCGCCTCCGCCGCCAGCAACCACGAGCACGTCAACCGATGAAACGGAGGCTGGGACATTGAATGTCCCTGAGGCCGTGAAAACCTGATAGGTCTGCCCACCAGCACCAAGGAGCAATCCAGCATGGGCAAGAAGCCCGCTCATGCAAAGGCCTTAGCGAGCGTGGCGTTCCAGTTGGTGCCGTTGTTCAAGGTGGTGATGGATAGGAGGTCAACTGCGCCAGAGCCGGTAGAAACAGCCCCGGCAACGCCGCCAGCCCATCGGAACGAGGCGGGCCAAGCCACCGTTCGGGGCGTCGTGTCTTGGGTGAAGCGAATCATCTTGCTCGCACCCTTTCCAGCGCCAGGAAGGTTCGTAAACAGGATGCTGGTGATGTTCGCTGTCAGGGCAATCGTAAAGTAGTCGCCTAGTGACAGGTCTATTGTCGCGACGCCAGCGGCCGGGGTGACGACGTTCACGGCATCTTTGACGGAGACGGTAGGCGCTCCAGCTGTGCCGCCAACAACAATTCCCGTTCCTGCGGTCACGGATGCAACGCCGCCTGCCGCGCCGACCTCAGCAACCGTTGTATCCATCGTCACGCCGCCCACGACAACGGAGAGGGTTGCGGTTCCGGGAAGTGGCGGAGTTACGTCATCGTATCCAACGCCAAACTGCTTGGTAGGCATTACGGCGTCTCCGTAAATTCAGCTTCGACAGCGGAGGAAGCGGTAGATAGCGCAGTTGTCACGGCAATCTGCCCGTCCGTGGATTTGACCACATTCAGCAAGTATGCCCTGACCTTGGCCACTAGCATTTGTGCTTTGACAGTGCCGGATGCCGCATTGTACGCGACATAATCACCGTCCTGGCGAGACAGGGCCGCTCCTAATCGGTTGATTTGAGAGGCAGTGGCCGCCTTATTCAGAAGGGCGTCGGCGATGGCTTGCGCGCGTTGTTCTGGAGTTGCCATATCAAATCACCATATAGGTATAGGTATACAGGCACGCAATACTGGTCGTGCCGTTTGAGTAGAACTGGAATATAGCCCTGTCGTTGGTGAAGTCAGCGGACAGTAGTGCGGTGGTAATAGGGACTTGGAGCGTGCCGCCGGCCCCGCCTAGATTGGTGGCTGCCGTGAAATTGGATGCGACAGGCAGGCTCAGGTCTACGCGCGTTAACGTGCTTGCGCCGACGGTCGGGTCAATGTCCACGCGACCGCTCACGGTGACTGTATTTCCAACGCGCATCCATTGCGCCGGTGATGCAATTGAGCTGTCTACGTTCGTAACGTTGGTCAGTGTCGGGGTATAGGTGCCGCTAGCGAGCGTCCCGACGCCAGTCAGATTGGTGTGCTGCGCGGCCGTCAGGTGGTAGAACTCATTCGACGTTCCGCCCTGTAGGCCGGACAACTGGTTATGGTTATTGATGGACGTTGTGCCGAGCACGTCTGTAAATGCGGACTGGATAGAGACCGGAGTGTCTACCCCCTTCTCGAAGATGTATCGCCCAATGAGCAGCGCTTGGTTGTAGAAATTCTGAGTTAGATAGGGAGGCGGACCTTCGTTAGCCGCTGCGCCAACGGTGTTGTGCTCGGCGATGCCATAGGCAAACCCGTACTTCGTCCCATCGAAGGACATAAAGAACCAGAGGTTCGCGAATTTGTTATTGCTCATGGCGACGAGCGAACCCGTTCCCATGTTGTTAAAATTGAGATTATCCCACTGCGAAACGCCACCCGAGATGGTGAGGTTGACGCCGTTGTAATACGCCGAGAACATCGAATCAGTCGTCGAGTTCTTGGCGGCCACGTTAAAATCAGAGACGCGCGACCACAAGCGTCCCGCCGTCACCGTTGTGCGGCGAGTTGCTGAGTTGCCCAGGATGAGACCACCGACACTAGCATCTCGAAGCACCGGCCCAAGCGCGTCCGCTCGCTGAATCAGATTTGTGATGACGTCGCCTACCCGATAGGGGTTGGCCGTTGTGTTAAGCGCCCCATCCAATCGGAACGCCGAGCCAATGGGAATTTGAGTGTCACGGTCCCAGGTATCAGTTAGGGACTGAACGACAATCGGGTTCCCGCTGTTGTAATCGAGCGCGTAGAAGTGGGTGGTTTGAACGTCAGGGACGTTAAAGTCAGCCTGCGAGAAATTGCAGAACCGAAGCTCGCTCACGTTATCGTCTAATACTCGAAGAATTGCAGTACCGGCACTGACCCGAGCGGTCACCCCGTCCACAGCAGACACTACGCCGCCCGTGATGATTCCGGGAGAAAGCATTACGTTGAACGCTTCTTGCAGCGTGGAATACGTGGAATAAGGAAGCCGCGCCATCCGAACTTCGGACGAAGCAACTAGCGGGTCGGAGACAAGGAGATTCCCGTTCTCGTCACTGAGATAGTTTCCGTTCTCATCGACCAAATAAGTCGCGTGCGGGCTGGGGATTTTGTTCGGGGTCAGCAGTTGCCAGCCCTTTATCCCGTCCTCATCCGTGGAGTAGAACGAAACCGGGAGCGGAAGCGCCTCGTCTCCATCCAGGTTAAACGTGAGCGCATGCCCGGCAAAGGTGCCGGAAATTTTGACCGACTCAGCGCCGATGAAGAGAGTTCCGAGGATGGCTTCAATCTGCGCCTTTAGTTCAGCGATTTCACTGGCCGAACCGCCATTTGCCTCTATGTCAGCAAGCCTCTTTAGCAGGCTGCGGAAGAATTTAAAGAACTCAGTAGGCAGCGCGCGGCGCTCAGCATCCACCCAGCGCTCTACGCCTGGCAGGATGGGTGAATCAGCCATCAATCACACCCTTTGCGCCAAACTGGAAGCCCTGGGGAGCAGAGAAGTTTGGCGAGCCTGTGTTGCCTTCGGTCACGTCGAAGGTCACCGTAAAGCCGGTGGAGGTTGCTCCGCCTTCAATCTTCCACGTCACAAATCCACCCGCCTGGGAGTTTGTTGGCGTGATTGAAACCATCGGAACCGTGCCGCTCTTGAACGGGGTCGTGAATGTCACCGCCAAGCTAGTCTGTTGGCCGCCCGATGCAGGCGCAGAGCCGGTACCCCAAAGCTCCTGAAACTTCAGAGCATCGCCACCTCCGGCGACAAACGAAGTCGTGGCTACCGTAATATCCGGCTCGGGAATCTCTGGCTGCGCTTGCAGGATATAGCCGTCCCCATCGGAGTTGACGACTACCATATCGCCCGGCGAGCCCGTGGGGTCAGGAAGATTGAAGATGGGGCCAGACCACAGGATATTCGTTCCATCCGTGGTGATGTACTCGCCGGAGTGGCCAGTCGGGCTCGGGATAGCCAGTCCTGGCGCAATCTCCGGCCGGATGTCGGTCGGGTTGACGATGGAACTGTCATCAGCCGCATCCAGCTTGTAGGTGTAGTCGCCATCGAGCCATACCGGGTCCGGGAAACGACCGTTCGAGTCCAGAATGACCGGATTAGGATTTGGCGTCGTGAGGGCGTAATCCTGATACGTGTTCTTCGGGGTTGTCGTATTCAGGATGTAGAAGTAGGCCTTGCCGCCCGGAGCTGGGGTCAGGCCGAGCAGCGTATCGAGGACGGGCGCTGGGTCGCGGAAACGGTAGGCAGCCATTTATTCTTCACTCCGTGGGCGAGATGCTGACATTTGAATCATGGCCTTGGTAAGAACTTGCCTATCCCTTGGAGCCATTGAAGAAAGAACGCGACGAGCCTCAGCGGGGTCGGCGATGAGGCGTGCAATCGCGGCATCAATGCGGGGTTGGTTGAGTTCGCGCAAGCGCTCAACGAAGCGGCCAACGACCGGGATGGCCTCAATGGACGACCGGCCAAGCCGTTGAGCTAGTGCTTGTCGCTCTGCGGTCATGGAATTACCACCGCTGCCTGCGGTTGCGCGGAAGTTCTGGCGCTCCAAATCATCCTGAATGGCTCGGATAGCATTGATGTCGTCAGGCGTAAGAATGTCGGCCGCCACGGCATTATCGAATCCGGTAGCGCGCTGAGCTAGTTCGTCAAGATTGAGTGACTGGCGAGAGAAGCTGGCCGGCAACAAAGGACGAACACCCGTTGTCGGGTCAGGCACCGCCGCTGCCCCTCGCTGCATCAGCTCACGCCCGACCTCCATTCGATTAATAGGCCGGCTCATGTTCTGGAACGTGGCTCGGTAATTCTCGAATGAAGGCGCGAGATTTGCGAGTTCTGCGTCCACCATGTTGCGCATCTGCATTAGTTCGGCACTGGCTGCGCGTGCAAAATCCCGCTCAGAGCCGGCCGTTCCTTCCAGCATGTCATTGATGGACTTGCGCACCTGATACAAGCCCTGCGCGCTCGGCTCTGCTCGGTCGAGGTCGTTGATAACGGCGTTCACAGTTCGCTCAACAGCGCCGCGTCCGCCTTGTGCTTGGCTAAGATTGGCGAATTGCTGACGCAATCCGGCGACATTCCCGGCGGGTGCAGCTCCGTACTGCATCGCCTGTGCCGCAATCTGGTCAGCTTCATTGAACGCCGCATCTCGCATACCGCCGGTTGCATCACCGCGCGCACGAATCGCTGCTGTCATATCAGCATCCGTACCCGCAATCCCTTCAAGGAGACGAGAGCGTGCAGCGGCATTGGCGGAATCCAATGGCGTGAACTCGCTGGTACGCCCCCGCACTTGGCGTTCAAGTCGGGCAATGCCAGGGTCTAGCGTCTGTTCGGCAAGTGAGCGTTGGACACCGGGAACCTGCGAGGGGGCGGCATTCGTCAGAGCAGCGGGATTGGCTGCTTCACTGCGAATTTGATTTGCAGCCAGTCGCTCAGTCATGGTCGAGTTGGCGCGCGTGAATGCCCCTGGCGCAAACGGCGCAAGCGCCCCAAGGAGTCCAGCACCAAGCTGCGCCATCGGGCCGCCCCCGGCCTCACGGGTCGAGGACGACGCAACCGCTCCAGTGCCGCCGCCAATAATCTGCGCTAGCGGGTTAGATGCCAGTGTGCGGCCCACGCCGCTAACCACGGGGCGAGCAGACCGCGCCAAGGTGTTCCCGATACCCACCGGCACAATGGCGGATGTAACGCCGCTGGTGGTGTCCTGATAGATGCGCTCGCCAGGTGTTTCAGCGCGGGCTGTTCCCAGCGCATCCAGCAGGGCATTCACGCTGCCGCCAATATCCCGCTGCTGCATGTTCTCAGGCAGCGCGCGATTGACTAGGTTGGTGATGGGCGAAACCGCCAAGTCGGGGATGGCGGCTAAGCCGGTCAGGATTCCTCGGCCACCAATACCAGAGAGTCGGCCCGCCTGTTCCTGTTGGTTGAGGCTGTTGAGGCGGTTTTCGTAGTTAAGCGCTGCATCGGCTTGGGCAATCTGCGCCTGCCGCTGCTCACGGGTAACGCGAGGAACAACCTTATAGCTCGAATCAACGTTGGTTGAGACGCCGGAGAAATTGACCACAGGCGAGCCGCTGAACCGTGGCTTCTTGGTTTGCTCAACAGGAGTTCCGGCGAATCGCGGCATGGTCAGGGCTTCCGGTAGGTCTGGCCGTCGTCAGGATCAATGAACTCAGCGCCCGAGGGTAGCGCGTTGTATTCGGCGTCCGTAGTCGGGCGGGCGGGGCCGGCTTGCGACGGAGATTGGTTCACGCCACGGAAGTCGGCCATGCCGGTTGCCCGAGTCGGGTCGTAGCCGTACTCCTGGGCGATGTTCTGCTGCTCTCGCGTCACCGCCGTGATGCGATCCTGTGCTGCGCCGGCAAGCTGGCGCGCCTCATTCATGAATTGCTCGCGCTGACTGGGATTCAGGCGTTCGCCTCGCAGAATCTGATTGCGATAGTTGAGGATTCGGTCAGGGATGCCGGCTGCATTTTGCGCGTTGGCAAACTCCTGTTCACGGACCACGGAGCCGGGGTCCAGCATCTTCATAAATGCAAAGATGAGAGACAGGTCGCCGGCCGCGCTTCCGCTACGCGCTGCGTTTTGCACGTTGGTGAACATATTGAGGACGCTGCGGTCCTGCTTGATGCGGTCCTGCGTTTCTCGGCGCAAATCGCGCTCTCCCTTAGCCAGGTCAGCGGCCACCGGGTTGTTCTGCTTGTCGGCCGGACCGCCGGGGATGGGCTCCAGGGTTCCGTTAGCGCCGTAGCGGTAGCCGGATGGGGCATTTTCTGGCTTGGGGGGCGTATAGCCAAGAGCTCCGCCTTGGCGGTCAGGCAGTTGGGTGGACGAGCCGCTAGGCGCAGTAGCCCATGCATTCGGGTCGGCCATGATGGCTTGCTGTACTTCCGCAGGCAGATTCGGGTCGATGCGCGTCGGCATACCGTCCGGGCCAGTGAACATTCCGCCTGCCGGAATCTGAGGCGCGCTCGGCTGCCCGTAATTGGGCTGCGTGAACCGCTGGGTTCGCGGGTCGAGCAGCATCTGCACCGTGCCGCCACGACCATCCGGAACGTTGACCAGTTGGGCATTGGCTGGCGAGAACGGCACTTCCGCGACCAATTGGTTGTTGGCATCAAACCGCTTTGAACCAGGAGCCAGCGTGTAGCTCTCGCCAGTTGCGCCTCCGCCATACGCAGAGAGCACCTGGTCAGCCAAGGCAACCGCCTCCGGCTCGTTGTACGGCCCCGCGTCGCCCAGCCCCAGGCCCGCCAGAGATGGTTTCAGGAAGCGCTCGTAATACATCGCACCGCCCTGCGGGTTCTGCGCCAGATAGTCCTTGTAGCCTTTCGCAAGGCCGTACAGCGCCTGTTGTTGGCTCACTTGGCGCTGCTGCTGGGCGTCCTCGATTCGCATGGTGTTCATCAGGCGGGACTGGCCGGCCTGTTCTTGTTGTGCGCGCGACTGGCGAGCATCGTTGATGCCGCCGAAAAAGGCTTCTGCGAAGTTGTTAGCCATTAGCTGCCCCAAAGAGAGCCGACGTTGTTGCCGAAGTTGTAGATAGAGCCCTGTCCGCTTCCCGCCTGCAAGCCGAGCAAGCTTGGCTGCTGAGCGAAACCGCCTGACGGCAACGCTCCTGCCGATGATGCTCCGCCCCCGCCAGAACCCCACGCATTTCCTAGGGAAGTGCCGATTCCGTTCAGCGCGCCGCTCCAGGCATTCCCCTGGTTGATGTAGCCGGACGAGCGCGCGTTACCAATTCCTTGGAGCGCAGCACCGGCTTGATTTCCGAAGTTCTGCCCGAGGCTGTTCAGTTGGCTATTGGCCTGTCCGCCGATACCCGCCAGCCGAAACAGGTTGTTCTGGAAGTTGCCGAAAGCATTGGAGCCGATGTTGGACGCCAATCGCATCCGGTCAGCATCCGCTCCACCGGAGTACAGGCGACCACGAGCTGCCGCGCCACGGTCCAGGCCCTGGATTCCTTCTTGCATCGCCACGAGGTAATCAGGGGTTTGATAGAAGGCGCTGAAATCCGGGGTTCCGGAACCTTGCATCACCTGTCCGGAACCTCCAGCTGCAGCGCCAGTTGCGCCGCCGCCAAAAACCAACGGGGTCGAGCCTTGCATCGGCTTGCCAAAGAAGCCCATTGGGTCATAGCTAGTGCCGCCACCTTGTGCTGCGAGATTGGCCGGGTCGGTCAGCTTGTCGAACAGGGAGCGACTTTTCTTGACCGGCTCGCCACCGGACACGGTAATCGGGCCGCCCGGATTGAAGGCCATCGTCGGCAGGCCGTACATTTGCGCGAGTAGATTCAGTGCCCCGACGCCGGTTGCCTGATAGGGCAGCGTATCGTTCCGGCTTTGATTGAACATCGCCAGATTGGCATTGATGGAGTCTCGCCCGCCTTGTGCTGCTGCGCCTGCGGCTGAGCCGGCAGCATTGGCCTGCATGCCCCCTTGTACGGCAGAGCCTGCGGCTCCGATGAGTGCGCCTGCAACTGGCATGGTCAGGTCTCCAACACAGAATAATCGTCGTTCATAACCGCCCACCTACGAAGGAAGCGGTCTCCCTTGGCTTGCTGGCCCAATGCCTCACATTGAGCTGTCACCCAAGCCGGCGACTGGCGGCGTGCCCATACGTCCATCGGCAGGGCGTAGTGGTGCACGTCATGTTGAATCCCGTCGCGAGTATACGCCTTGTCTCGGGTGTATTCAGGCAGGAAGCCCATCTTCTCGGTGAGCTTTCGAGCAGGAATGTTGTCGGCCGGAACCTTGGTCACGATGCGCGTGCAGTCGGTCCCACAGAACAGGAAATGGGCAGCGGCTTGACAGCAATCAAAAGCGTTTTTCGTCCTTGGTAGAAAGAGGGTGTGGACTTCGTACACCCCATCCCCGAGGCCGTGGAAGAAAAAGCCTCCTGTCTCAAACTCGATGCCGATGCCTTGGTCGAATACCTGACTCAGCGGGAGTGGCAAATCCCGCTCGCTGTCTTTCGTTACCCAGCGACGCACGTCAGGGTGGTCAATGACCGATTGCAGGAAGTCGGGGGACTGAGCAATCCTCACGATTCGCCCTCAATCTCAGCCACCGCACCCATTAGGTCGGAAGGGATTGGCGAGGTAACGGTAATCGTGGCGTCAATCACGCGCGCCTCACCGAAGCGGTTGAATCGAATGCGCTTGGCGTAGTCGCCAACCTCCCCAAGAGACGCGGACTTACTGACAATTCGATGCCGATTGCCGTTCTTCTGGACGTCGATGCGGACTTCGCGAGGCATTAGCTGTACTCCTGGGCGACCCAAAACAGTTCGTAAGCTCCTGCTAGAGTGGATTGCGTCCAACTTCCGTTGGAGCCGTCCGGGCTAGTCCACATTTGCCCTGGGCCACCGCCATTGGGTGAGGTGACCGCCAAGAAGTTAGCCCCGCTCCAAAATAGCTGCCGAATGGGGTGCGTGAACGTCTGAGAAGTCAGCACCCAAGCGCCACCGCTAACGCGCCTCAAAATCTGGTTGGTTCCTGAGCCAGCAAGTTCGATGGATGTCCGGTCATAGGCGTGCGCTCTCACGGGCCCTGCGCCAATTCCTACGGGCATAGCGGGAGAGGTGAGGCCGGTCGAAACGTTCCAGTCCTTAATGACGCCAATTCCAGCCACCTGTCCGCAGAGGACGTAATGTGTGGCGTTGACGCCCAGCCTGCCGCCCGCCGCCAGCGATAGGCCGTGCGCCACTTGGTCGGTGAAGGTGAGTCCAGCGTCGCTGGTAATAGAGAATTGCGTGTCGCCCATGCCGCCTGCATTCATGCCGCCAGGGGTTCCGGTCGCCAGATACTTGATAGGGGTTCCGGCGATGATGGTGTAGGTCACCGCGCTATCGGTACTGCGCTTGACGCGGTTTACCCCAGCCTCTCCGGGAATGACGAGCGCGCCAGTGAGGTAAATCGAGTCTTCGCTGCCCGAGTTGACGTTAGCCGCCGTGGCCGTCCATGCACCCGCGCCTGCGGTGTCATTGTAGGCGGCCGAGATTGCCCCGCCCAGGTTGTGAGTCGCATACCTTCCGGCCGGGATTCCCATGCCATACCGACGGATGTTGCCTCCGGAAGATACCGGCGCGGAACTCCAATTTGTGTCGCCGACTCCCTGAATCACGATGTCATTGACGCCGAGGCGCGCCATCATAATCATCGGCATCGCTACCGAGATTCCATCCGACAGGTCCATAAACAGGCCTTCCGCATCGGTCACGCGCACAACGAACGGGTACATGCCGATAGTGGTCGGCGTGCCGGAGATGGTGCCTGTAGGCGACAGCGACAACCCCGGAGGCAGGATGCCGGAGCGCAACGTCACCGCAAGCGGAGCCGTGCCGCCGCCAATGGTGTAGGAGAAGGTGTAGGGCGTATTGCGGAAGGTGCTCGGCGCATCGCCGGAGATGGTCGGTCCGGTCGGCTGGTCGGGAAAGAGAACACACACCGACTCTTCGCCGCCGGTCTGAAATTTCAGCTCGACGTTGTTGAGCGTCATTTCATTTTCGGCATCCCATAGCTTTCCCGTAACCCGCTTACGTACCAGTGGGTCGCAGGCGTCGAGCTTGTAGAGCCAGTCCAGTTCATAGAGTCGGCCGTTGATGGAGCTGCCGACAATCCAGCGGCCATTCCAGAACACCGCATCTGTGACCGCCCAATGCGGCATGTTCCATGTGGAACGGCGATGCCACTGACCGGTGAGCACGTCATAGCCGAAGGTGAAACGACCCGGAACGGTAATGTAGTAAATCTTGTGGCCGCGCGCCTCGAAGGTGAAGGCGTAGGCCTGATTAACTTCGGCCTCGGTGCACTCGGTAAAGGCGGCGTCGATAGCGTCCGTTGAAATGCGAACAGGCGTGTAGCCCTCCATCCGTCGCACAAGGCGCTTGTCATCCAGCCAGAAGACCGAGTTATCCAGATTCCGAGGCGTGAACTTAGCCGCGCAGCCAACCTCAATCACGGTGTTACTGGCGCGCTCGAACGTACCCTCGGAGGCTCCAGTATTTACAAACGGCTCAATGGTGTCCTTGCCGAAGATGAGGACTTCGCGGTGAGACACCAGCAACGAGACCATGCGGTCAGGGTCAGCCTCGGCCTCGTAGCGGTCCAGCGTGTTATAGGCGTAGGCATCCGCCAGGTCCGAGTGAAACCAAAAACGCCCCTGCGGCTCAATCTGGCACAGGTACTGGTCTACGTAATCGGCAACGAAGGCTCCTGGATAGCCTTCGTCGGTAATCTTCCCGAAGACCAACGTATTCGTATTGAACACATAGCCCGCAGACCCGTTGACGATAAGTAGCTCATTCCCAAGGCCTCGCTGGTTGTGCGCCATCGAGACACGACCGACGCCGGGAATTGTGCCGTACGCAATCGCCACGCCGTTATTGGAGATTTGGTAGAGGGTTTGCGCGGCGACAACAAACAACTTGCCTTCCACGTTGCGCATCCCACGAATCGGGCCGACGTCGATGATGGTCGGCCCCGGAGAAACGGACTTGGTGATACGCACGAACGGCTTCACCCCAGGCGCGTCACGAAGCTGCCATTGGGTCAGCGTGCCGGGAGCCTCCGCGCGTAGCGGAATCCAGTTGAGGGTGTCTTGTCGGGTCCAGTGCAGATTCGGGTCTGCGTAGAAGCCGCCGACGACTTGAATCTCACGCTTCCTCATTCGTACTGGTCCGAACGAATGTTGTAGTAGGCCCAGCCAAAGGGAAGAGAGTCCAGAACCAGCGGGTTCGCGGCGTAGCCGGCATTGCGCAGGTCGTTCAAGCCGGAGGTGGCAATAGCCCGGTCTTGCGGGTCCATCTGCTTACCAAAGAGCGGACACAGGCGAAGGGCTAGGTTGTAGGCAATGGCCTCTTCTGCCTCCGGAGGCGCGGGCAGCGGGTCGTTGACTTCTGCAACGGTATTCCAGCCCAGTGCGATGTTCTTGGCCTCCCAGCGGCGCATCATCGTGTTGAGCGCGTTGAGGGCGTCCTTGGCGTCGTCGTCATCCGGGGCTTCGTTGGAGCCGATGACGCGGATAATCATCAGGGCGCGACGGATAATCTCTAGCGTATTCATGCGTTGCCCCTATGGAAGTGGGGCGGCCCGAAGACCGCCCCGTTTACCTTACTTCTTGGCCTTCGCCTTAAGCTTGGCTTCAAGACGGGCTAATACCTCAGCCTGCGTCAACTCGCCTTCCTTCGGCTCGGGATTCCACGGTTCGCCGTTGGATTTGGGCATGGTCGGCTCCTCCCATCCGTCAGCCTTCGCTGCGTCTGAGTCCATCTGAAGTTCAACCTTGCCGTCTTTCTCCAACCACATCGGCTTGCTAGCCATTTTTCACCTCACGCTTGGGTGGTAATCAACCCGTAAGCCGCCAGGATGGCCGCCAACTCGGCAACCGTGCCAGTTGAGAGGTCAAACGGCGTCGCATTCTTCACGACCGGCGTTGCACCGAAGAAACCGACCTTGCTGGTGGCATTACGGCCCACCAAAGTGCCATCCGGGGTTTCCTGTGCAGCGACGGCAATTTGGTCATTGGAAAGTGCCATGTCAGTGCTCCAGATTAGGTGAAGGAGGTGATGTCGTTCGGAACCACGACGCCAAACTCAGGACGCAGCACTGCCGAACCCCACAGGATGTCAACGCGGTTCAGGAACTGGTCGTTCGGGGTGTCGTAGTCACGAATCATGCGCAGCGACAGGCCATCCAGTTCGACACGGGAGGCTTCCTTGTTCTCCGGCAGCGGCAAGTCCACCGAGGCGAAGGTCAGGAAGTCGCGAGTGAAGCCCAGGTTGACGCCGGTCTGAGCCGCTGCACCCAAAATCACCACGTCTGCGCCGTCAGCCGGCAGGGCGGTAACGTTCTGCTCCGGGCCGGCCAACTGAATCGGCGGGGAGATTTGCAGGTTGCCGGTGCCGCCCGCGAAGGTCGAGGTGACCACGAAGGTGCGCAGAACGCCCGTGCTGGTCTTGGTGGCCGGGTTGACCGCAAAGACGTTGGCAAAGGTGACGTGCTGGCCTGCGGCAATGGTGCCGGTGCCGGTGTCAATCGGGATGCTGGACGAGCCATCCGTCACAACACCGTTGATGTCGTAAGCGCCCGGAATGGCCGAGGTGCCGTATGCCTGGGTCGGCATGTTGGTGGTCTCGAACCAATCAAATCCGCCCGCGCGAGCCATCAAGCCGTCTTCGTACTGCTCGGCCAGGCGGTCCTGCGAGTTGAACAGGCCCTTTAGCGAATCCACCGCCTGCACCGTGCCGCTGGTGTTGGTCGCCAGCCAGCGGCGGCCGGGGGCCAGGTTGTCGGTCAGCATCTTGTTGGCCAGCAGGGCGTCAATCAGCGACAGCTTGCCGTCAGCGTTGGCCACGAAGCCCGAAGCAAAAGGCAGCGCGCGGCTGATGACAGTCTGTTCAATGGTCGATGCCAGGTCAGCCAGCGGCTGGTCCAGGTAGCGAGCGCGGAAGTCGTCAATATCCAGCGCCATTTCAGCGCTCGACCATACCAAGTCAACACCGGTCTGGTCGGTGATGGACAGCGGGACGACCTTATCCACCAGCGAGCCGGCATCCATGATGCGGCCTTGGCGAATCTTGTTGTGGGTCGGGACGCGAACCTCAATCGTGGAGCCGATTTTCGCGCCGGTAACAGCAAACCGGTCGTCGTACTCCATGTTGATTTTGCGCAGGAAGGTGAGCTTCTGGCGCAGAACCGAGAGGATTTCGCGCGTGATGAGCTCGGTTGTGAGCAGCGAATTTGCCATGTTGGTCTCCGAAGGGAATTAGCGGAGTCCTTTCTCCTGGCGTTCCTTCCGGCGCTGGGCGTCGTATTCCTTCATGCTCATCTGAGCATAGGATTTCTTGGCCGCAGGCGCACCGGAAAGCGTGGTGACAGGCGAAGGGACGGGTCTCACAGGCTTGGCAGGCGGGACCGCTGCCGGGTTCGGCGCTTGTGGCTGCGTGGCCGTGAGACGCGACGCTAATGCTTCGATGGCATAGCCCCGGTATTGCTCGGGGGTGCTCAACAGTTGAATCAAGTCACCTGAGTTCTTAGCCAGGTGATACGCAAGCTCGGGGCCGCGTTCGTGGCCGATAATAGCGTGAGCCATATCGTCCGGCAATAGGTCGGCGGGGACGGAACTAATGACTTCGGCGAAGTCCGGGGTAGTTTCGGCGAACTTCTCAGCACGGGAACGGAAATTGGCCGCTGCCTGCTGCTGGGTAGTCTGCTGCTGAGTGGCGCGCTGCTGTTCTTCCCACTGCTGGCGAGCCTGCTGTACGGCGTATTCAGTGTTTCGCTGCGACCAGCCCACCGGGTCTTGGTAGAACTCTTCCGGGGCCGGAGCCTTGGGCGGTTCGGGCTTGGGCTGGGAGGCTTCCAGACGAGCCAAACGCTCACGCATCTCCCGGTTCTCGGTCTTCAGGCGGTCGATGAACTCGCCAGTGCGGTTCGGCTTACGCGCCTCGGTCTGCTCAGGGGTCTCGGTCTTGGCCGGCTCAATCTTTTCAGCGACAGGCTGGCCGGTTTCCTTCGCCGGCTGCGTTTCACCTTCTGAAGCCACTTCCTTGGCCTTGAACTTGCCATCTTCGGCACGCTCACGGTTATAGGTCATGGGGCTGTTGGTGACGGTCGGCTGCGGTGCGGCGGATTCGTTGGTTTCAGTGGTCATACAATCCTCGTTCGGATGCCTGATGCCGTCAGGTGCGGTCCAGCGGGGCTGGTTAACAGGAGAATCAGATGGAAGTTGTGTTTTCGGAAGAAGAAAAAGCTCAGGCTCAGGCGTTGCGTGAAGCGTTCAACAAAGCATTTCCGGGATGGGTGATTGAACTCTCTGTCTGCACGAATCCCGAAAGCGGCGAGGCTCGCCCAGTGAAAGTGAAAAGCGCAAAGGAACCGGACTACAACCCATACAAAGGACTTTATGGAGCCTCCTCCAAGGATGAGGTTGAGTTCTTCATAAAAGGCTTCCTCACTGCATGGGAAATGGCGATTCGCCCTGCATCTGCGGGAACATCGACGGGTCAAGCGGCAGGGAAGTCTGTGCCGGCATGGCGGGCATTCCTTGCATCATTTGGGCAGTCATCTCCGCTTCCGTGAGTTTGATGGCGTTGTCGATACCCTTACCTTGGGCGTCGGCCTGATTCTTGGCCGCCTGAGCTTCGTAGTTCTTGGCTTGGGCGGCGTCCTTTTGAGCCTGAGCCATCTGCGTGGGGTCGGGTTGCTGCGGCTGCGGTTGCTCGTCGCCTTCGCCCGGCTCGATGAGGCCTTGGGCAATCATCATCTTGCGGGCACCCTTCTTGATGCCGTCCAGACCGGGAGCGTCCAGTGCCTCCAAGAAGCCCAGCTTGGCCAGCATGCCTAGCGGACTCGGGTCGTTCGATAGCTGCATAAGAGCTTCGGCCGCTTCCATGCGCTGAGTGCTGTAGCTCGGCCCCACGGTCACGGTGATATCGAACCGGCCTTGGGTCATGTCGTTCAGAGTCACCCATTCGCCAGTCTGCTCGTCAAATACGGGCTTGTTGACCTCGACCACCTTCTCCGCCCCGTCCGGGCCGATGATGCGCAACTGGCGCTCGGTGGTGTAGACGTTGGAAATCAGGTCGTTCGTGATTTCGTAGTCGTACTTCTTGGCGTAGGCCAGATTGTCGATGTAGTCGAAGTTGGCCACATCCCCCTCACGCTGGCGGGCGATGATGGCCTTACCGCTGGTCTCGTTAGAGCGAGCACCCAGAGAGGCGTCATAGATACCGGTAGCGGCTTTCAGGTCTTCCGAACTGATGGCAGCCGCTTGTGCTAGCGCAGCAGGGAAAGCCGGAGGCGCTTGGCGGGAGGGGGCGGACAGGGCGTTGCCGTTCTCATCGACCGAGTTGTAGAACAGGGCCGGAGGGCGGCGGGTGCGCATGTTCTGCCACTGGTCTTCATGGCCTGCAATCGAGGCAGAGTCCGCCATGAACGGGCTATAGGGCTGGTCAGCCAGCACCTCAATGAACGTGGAGCGCTCATAGTTGTACATTTTCTGTGGGTCGCGCCCGAACCGGACAGCGCCAAAGAAGTGGTCGCGCATGCCTGTCTGGTTGCCGTGGCGGGCGTTGATACGGATGATTTCACCCCACACCGGGACAAGCGGAATGAACCGGCCGGCCCACTTGGTTGGGCCTTCCAGGATTTCAGCTCCCGACACGATGCACTGATAGACACAGGTGTATTCGACCTTGCGGCGCTTCTGCTCCACGATGCCCTGCTTAGCCAGCTCATCGACCACCGATTGGAACTTCTCGTCCACGTCCAGCACGCGGCCGTCGGTCATCAGGACGATTTCGCCCTCTTCCATGACCTTGTACCAGTACTCAGAGACCACAACCTCATCGTCCTGCCACCAGTCGGCGGTCAGTTCGGTGCAGTCCTTGACCGACACTACCTTGGCATCGGGCCACTTCTCCATGAACGTGCCACGAGCATAGGCTTGGTCCACGAAGGCATAGCGCGCGTCGCGGCGGTCCTTGCGCTGTGCAGCCGGGTCAAAGACCACAGCAAAGGGATTGGGGATTTCCCGCTTACTGATAACCAGGTCAAACCCGCCGTCCTCTTCCCAGGCGTAGTCCACGCGCCAGCAGCCAAACCCACCTCCTACGGCAAACAGGAAGGCGGTATCGGCAGCCAGTTCCGCATCTGAACCGGAGTCAATCGAGCGCATCAGCCCTTCGCGGACCTCAGCCAGCTCAACGTCGCCATTCTCCACGGCCCTAACTTTGGCCTGCGGGCGGTTCTGGCGCTGGTCGTTGGTGATTTGCTTCAATGCCTGACGCAGCTTGTTGACCGTATACATGGGACGGCCCTGACGGGTCTGCGTCATCCATTCGTCCCATTGGCTTTCAGGCATGAACCCGAACTCCATGTCACGTTCGGCTTGTTCGTAGGGAATGCGCCAGAAATCACGGGCGTAGCGGTGCCGGTCCAGCATCTCGCTATGAAGCTCTTCCTTGCTCACGCCAGAGCGGTCAACTGCGAAGTCCGGGTCACCGGGGTTGACTTCCTTCTTAGCCATAGCGGCGGAACTCCGAACTAAATGTAATGGGCTTTCTCTTGTTCTGTTGGGTAACAGGCTCGGCAAACGTCAGGGCTACCGCGTCCGCATGGTCCGGTGACTTGATGCCACGCTTCTTGGCGTCTTCCTTCGACTCAATCAGGCGCAGGCCATTTCTGAACAGGTATTTGAGCGAGCACAGTTCAGATTTGAGTGTAGGGTCGTTCGGCAGGGAAACGGGCGCATCTTGCAGCCATTGCCGCATATCGTCCCACATTTTGGCGCGAACGTTATAGTTCGTTCCGTCCTCGACCCGGTTAGCTGCATTGACCCCGACAATCTGGATGCTGGAACCCTTGGCCAGTTCGGTCAGGCGGTCACATACCCCCGCGCCCACGCCAATCACGTCCACCGCAATCTGAGCCGGCTTCTCCTTGGTGGCCGCTACCCATACCTGATTAGCGAGCGCCATCGTGTCGATGCCCTGCCACGACTGAATATCCAGGCCCAGCCTTCCTCGGCGCTTAAACAGAACAGACTTGTCATCGCCGAAGCGCGCCACGTCCAGGCCCCACTTCTCTGGTCCCATGCCTTCTACATCAGCAGGGCCGTTCTGCATGGCGGCATCCACAATCTGCCCGGGCACGAAGGCGTCTGTGACCGAGGCCTCATAGTTGATGTCCACCTCTTGGGCCACAATCACCGGGTCAAGGTCGCGCAATTGCTTGTCATACCAAGCCTGCCCCTTACGCGGGTCATCCTTCCAGTGGAAGGTGAAGACCTCGACCTTGCCGCCCTTTCGCTTGCGGTAGAACGGATTGCCTGCCCCGTTGGGCGTGCTTACATCAATCTTGCAGTTGGACGTCTGACTGAGGGCGGCGTCGATAGCCTCGGGGCGCTCATAGAACGCGCTCTCGTCCTTGAAGTAGATAGAGGTGCGGTTACCGCGACCAATGTTGTCGCCCGCCTCGCCTACGATGGATGAGCCGTTCTCGGGGTTCTGCACGCGCATGAAAGGAGCGCAGGTCTTGGAATCCCAGCCCTTGGGACGGAACTCCCGGGGCAGCAGGTCAACGAACTGGCGAACCTTCCAGAACAGGCTTTTGGGGTCGCCGATGCGGTCTACGTACTCTTCCTTGCGGGAGCCGAAGCCAATCACTGTTCCTGGGTGGAATAGCCACATCCAGACACCGAAGGCCACACAGAGCCATGACACCCCCATGTCGCGCGACTTCTCGGCCAATCCATCCTCTCGGGCCTTCCACTTGCGATGAAGGTACTCGATAAATTCACGCTGCTTGGGGAACAGGACGAAGGGGATAGTGGTGGGCAAGCCGATTTCCGCCAGACGCGGGTCAAAGGTCATGCCCCAGTCGTTGATGAAGTCGGCCGGGTTGTCTTTGTAATGCAACTTCAGTCCAGCCAGCATCCCCGGCGTGGACCGAATCGCAGTCAGGCGCTTAGACCGCGCCACGTAAACAGCGTCGTAGTCGGGATTAGCCCAGTCCAGCATCCAGCAAACGCCGGTAGGCGTCCCCAGGTTCAAGGGTGATGTTGGCTTCGTGCTGAATTGGGCCACCATCTACGCCGCTTAGCTCAGTGCGCTGAGTGTCGAACCAACCTTGGTTCTTCAGCCAGAAGATGGTTCCCGCCGCATTGGCCCCAGCAAGCCCTTCTTCCCACGCTGCTTCAAGCCGTGTCCTCGCCTTTTTAACGGCGTCTATAAAACCGTCCTTCTTGGCATAGTCGAATAGGCTCTGCCTGCTACTCATGCCTAATGCCAATGTAAGACCATTTACGGTAGGGCGCTTTCCTTCGGTCTCACAGGAGGCGAAATAGGCGTCGGCCAAGGCTTCCAGTTCCTCGGCTTTCTCGAACAGTGGGGGGCGGCCTACTTCAGCCATTCAATGCACACTCAGGCTTTCAGGCTCGGCGACTTCAATCAGGCCGAGCGGAAGGTTCATGGCGAGGGTGGCCATCTTCACGTCATCCCAGGTTTCGCAGATAGCGATTTGCGGGCGGTCGTGGCTGAAGACGAGCCATCCGGTGTTCTGGCTTCCGGCGATGTGTGGCTTGTTCATGCTCGAAGCCCCTTGATGTACTTGCTTACGTAGCAGCCGATGAGGGCTTCCGGGAGGGATTGGAGGTGGTTCTTGTAGGCGAGGACGGTCTGGTACTGCACGTCAGGGCTGTGTTGGGCCAGGACGCTCGCTACGTAAGCTGCGCCCTCCCCGCTCGCAAGCCCTGCTGGCTCTAGGCTCACGCAAACACCTCCAACTGGCTCGGGCCAATCACCGGGTACGGGTCGTTGTACCACGGGCCACGCAGGACGCGGAAGGCGCATAGCTGCGGGTAGACGTTGCCCGAATCGGTGGTGGCCTGAACCCGGATGCTGATGCGGCCGGCGTAGCTGGCTTGGACTAGGACGCTGACGTCTTTGCCGTCCTCGCTGATTTCGGCATCGCTCATCAGGACGGAACTGGGCACGAACATATTGATTCGGGCCGAGACGATGACTTCCTCGGGCTGTAGTAGGCCGTTGTAGTGGACAATCAGCCGGCGCTTTTCCATGGGGTATAGGTTGGACAGGTGAACCCGGCTACGGGTGTACCCTGATGCGTATACGTCCGTGGTCTGCCCGTAGTTCATGGCGGCATGTTACCTGCTGGATTGGCGAAGTTCTACAGGCCGAAGTCTTCCGGTCGCACTTCCTGGCCGACTTCAAAGACCTTGGTTTTGGTCCGGAACTGGCCATCCTCGACATAGGCCGGACTCGCGTCTTTCAGTCTGCGACCGCCAATGGCATCCAATAGCCACTTGGGCGGGCCCTTCTCCATCTGGAACTGAGGCCGGCCGCTCTTGATGCCTTGGTAGATGATGGTCATGCCCTCTCCGAGACCATGGTCTTGGGGTATTGCCCGAGCAAATATTCCCCTCCAGCGACCAGCATTTCAGCGGTTAGGACGGGCTTAACCGCCTCTTTTGCCGCAGCACGTACCGCGTTCAGGGACCGAATTGCATCGCGCTCGCGGGTGTACGCTTCGCCTACAGCGACGATCCGCCCGTTAACTGCCTTTAGCCGCCAACGCCAGCCATCGCGAGCCTTATAGACCTCGAACACTGGCCGTCTCACAACAGATGCCCCAGTAGCGGGATGGCGGCAAGTACGGCGGCAGCGGCAGCCACGAGGCGGATGTTGCTCAGGACGCCACCGAAGATGGCGAGCAATAGGGCGATAAGGTAGGCGATGGTCATGGATTTAGCCTCTTCTGCTCAGTGACCCATTCCTGCAATCCCCTTAGTTGCTCGGCGGTTGCGAGGCATTGGGTGTAGTTGCTGGCGACGGTGCTGGCAACGTCCTGAGGGGCAACGGCTTGGACATCAGCAGGGATGGCGGGTCCGGGAACGGTGCCTTGGGCGGCGTGGTCATGCAACCAACGGAAGGCAGGAGGCAGCTCAGGCAAATCCCGAGAGATGTAGACCGGAACTTTCTGGACAATGGTGTCTCCCTTGACCTTGATGGTCTGTACGCGGTCCACGTACTTCGTTACGACCCGCTCGGTCACTTTACCGGATTCCAGCCTCAGGCGTGCAATCTCGGCGGCGTCCTTGGCTTTCTGGGCGTCCCACTTGCTTTGGATGTCAGCCTGCCCAGCATTGAACCGCAAGTGGCCATATAGCGCGCCAGCCAGTAAAAGACCCCCGGCAACGTAGACCCATAGGGGTACGCGCCGGAGGAATCCACCGATTGCCGCGAGGAACGTCATTCTTTGCCCTCTACCGTTACCGATTCGCCCGGGCCGACCATCGTTGCGGGCGGGCTGGGAGAGGCGGTTTGAGCGATTGCCTTGGCCGCCTCAGCCTGAGCGTGAATGGTACTGTCCTTGGAGCGATTGCCGGCACTGTTGCCCCACAGGTATCCCACCAGAACCATGAAGATGGATTGGAGGATGGTCTGCTGCTGGTCAATCAGGCGCTGGGATACCTGCGTTATAGGCAGCAGATAAGGAGCCGCAGTCATAAAGCTCATGTTGGCCACCAAGGCAATGCCCACGATGAGGCCTAAGCGCTCAGCGAAGGCACTGCTCGGCGGCTCCGTCACGGACCCTTCCGCCACTCGTTGAGCCGCTCCCACGCCTTCCTGAGCGCCCCGGCCGGAATCACTGCCAAATCAGGCCAGAACACGAACAGGCAAGCCGTGCCGAATGAACCTACTGCAATTCCGACTAGGAAGCTCATGGGTTACTCCAGTTGTTCGCCGTCAGCAGCCACCTGCGCAGCCAGGGCGGCTCGCAGAGCGCCTTGTGTGGTCATGCCGGAAGGCTTGCTGACCTTCACCTTGACCTTGCCCGAGTCTTCCTGAGCGGAGCGGCCGCCAGGACGCGGGCCACCGCCCACCACGATCACAATTTCCTCTTCCGGGTCGATTGCCATTTACTTTTTCGCCTCTTCTCGTGGTTTAAGTATGCCGGTGTTGATGTAGGCCCGAATGGCGTTGTCTGAGCCTTCCAGGCTGTCTAGCTTGCGATTGAACTCTACTCGGTCAGCGCGTGCATTGTCATTCGCTTCCCCGACCATGTATAGCGTAAAGCCAGACAACATGGTTGCTGCTGCCAGCAGTCCTACACAGACCCAAATATGCCATGACGGAGTGGGCGGTGGCGGGGTTGGCGGCGCGTTGCTGTAGTGGTGCGTTACTACCTGATGACCTTGCGTGGGCGGCGGTGGAGGAACGTTGCGCAACTCTTCTAGAACCTCGGTTACAGCCTCTTTGATGAGACCAGCCACGTCCTTGTCCATCACTCCCCCTTGGTGTTGGTCATTTGCCTGATGCGGCAATCAGCTCGCCGAGGTGGCCGAGCTTCTCCATTATCTTATCTTTCCAGGTCTCGAATCGGGTATTGAACGCTGCCCACGTCTCCTGAGTCACGAAGCGCCCCTCTAGGGCTGCCATCTGCACGCGTAGGTCTTGAATCTCCCGCTCACGGGCTCGGTCTTGCTTGACCACGTAGATGCCGAAGCCAATGGCCCAGCCGACCAGCAGCAGGATGGCTCCGACGACGAGATTGGCGAGGAATGGGGTCACGCTGATAGCCTCTTGTAAGCCTTGGCCATCTTAGTGTCATACGCGTTTTCGGCGTATGAAGGTCCGTTGTAGCCCCTAGCCACGCCAGCCCAGTCTAGGCGCTGAAGCTCGTCGGCGAGACCAGCGGAGATGATATAGCCTACAAAATCCTTCAGGTGCTCGCCCTCGGACTTGTACTGGGCCGTGATGAATGCCTGAAGGCTTGGCCGGCCTGCCTTCTTCCAGTTCGATCCAAGCACCTGGAAGGCACCCCAACTAGCCGATTGCAGGGCGGCTTCCCGGTCTAGCTTGACTGCTTCAGCCAGGCGCTTGTGCTGGTGCTGGCCGGCTGGGCCGTAGAGGGTGCGGTCCCATTTGGCGCTGGAGAGATTGGGGTGGGACTTGCGGAACCTGCCGTTGGTCAGTCGGTCAAAGATATGGGCCTCAAACAGCACCTTGGGCTCGCCAGAAGGCAGGAAGCCTGAACCGGTGGACTCGACCTCAGCGACTGCCTTGATGGCCGCTACCTCGCAGCCTAGAGCCTTGGCGGCGCGCTGGTAGTCCTGCTCGGTCAGTTTTTCGGGCATGGGCTGGCTATCCGCCTGATGTTCGCGGAAGGGTAGCACGAAGTGGCCGCCCCGGAAGTATTCGAACCCTCACTGACCCAGATAGAAGCCGGATGCCCTGTCCAGTTAGGCGACGGGGCGGATTGGTTGGTCGGGAGAGATTCGAACTCTCAACGTCCCGGGTAAAAGCCAGGTACTCTGCCAGTTGAGTTACCGACCAATGTTGGTGGAGAAGGGTGGATTCGAACCACCGACCTAGAGGTTATGAGCCTCCCGCGCTGCCAGACTGCGCTACCTCTCCGATTTGGTGCCGCCAGCAGGACTCGAACCTGCGCCTAACCGCTTACGAGACGGTTGTTCTACCAATTGAACTACAGCGGCAATGTGGCTGGCCCACCAGGACTCGAACCTGGAACCCGCGCCTTAACAGGGCGCTGCTCGACCATTGAGCTATGGGCCAAAATTGGTTGGACAATCAGGATTTGAACCTGAAACCCCCGGCTTATCGGGCCGGCGCTCTGCCGTTGAGCTATTGTCCAATTGGCGGTCCCGCAGGGAGTCGAACCCTGTTCTCCGGACTGACAATCCGGAATCCTAGCCGATGAACGACGGGACCAATTGTGGCAAGTCACCCAGGATTTGAACCCGGATCGCAGGGATTTGGAGTCCCGCATGTTGCCGTTACACCAGTGACTTGTTGAGCGGGCTGCGGGACTCGAACCCGCTTAGACAGCTTGGAAGGCTGTAGCCTAACCCATCGACCAAGCCCGCGATAGGCGGTCTACCGTTCCCAGTCCAACCGGATAGTTGAACTCGGTAGACCATGGAATCTAGCGGCTGCTGACCAACCAACGACGAACCGTTCATAGGCCGTCACTGGCGCGTGCTTGCGACTGGAAGCACCCAGCCCAGTCAGCATGCGCTAGATTGCTCCGTTACCGCACGGAGCCACACGCCAGCCAGAGGGGAGTTAGGGCTGGCAGTCGGGGGAATCGACTGGCGTTCTTTCAACCTTCACCCATTCCGCCCTCCTCCGTCACCTTCAGCCCAGGAGTCCAGTTAGGCAGCGGCCCGTCCCACTCTATGCCGCCCTCGTGCATGTTCATTCGGGACCAGCGGTCGCGGAGTTCGTCGGGGGTCGGGTTGTCTGTTTGCGCCTCGATGAACTTCCTCTTCCTCTCCCGCTCGCGCTCTTCGTCGAACGGAATCCTCGCGTTAATTGCACGGAACGGGTCGATTACCCCTTCAAACATGAAACTATCTCGCTGATACGCATCCGGGCTTCCGCTAGGAATAAGATGGTCGAACCCGGATATAACGGACTCAGGCTCAAGTGCATCTAGAGATTTTACTTCAGCGATGCCATGAAGATTATCGTCTAGTCGGCGAATCATATCCCAGCCTCTGCGCAGTTCGTCAGTCACGGGCCATCCCTCGATGCCTCGGAAGAGCGGAATTACCTTACTCACAGACTAGCCCTCTTGCAGCTTCCGAACGAATCCATTGAAACCTTACTGATTAGCCGCGACTCGATTTCCAGTTGCTTGGCGTACTCGGCCTTTTGCTGCGAAGTCAGGATGGTCGGCTCGCCAAAGACCATAATTGGGCAGGCTCGCCAGAGAATGTACGGAGTCCAGTCAATCCTCATGCCGCTGCCTCTCCGCCATGTAAGCCCGAATTGCGTTGGCGCGCTGGTCACGGGTTGCCCCCATACGGTTGCAGAGGGCGGAAATGTCTTCAATGTCGCGCTTGTGCCAGCGGCGGCAGAGGGATTGAAGCTGCTCCTCAAACGTTATTTTCGGAGTAAGAACTTCAATGATGTAGGAGATGAAGATTTTTCCATCCTCCTTGCTCACTGGCTCGTAAAGCATCACGCAATCCCCGCATAGTGCAGGCCGACGTACAGGATGACCAAAGCGACGATGAACCCGCAGGCAAATGAAGCACCCACGCCCATTTGCTCGCCTATGTCCTTCTGCTGATATCCGCGCTGGTGTTCGGTAGACATTCTACGTTCCTTGCCTTGGTATCGCATGGCATCTCCTTGATGGATTAGCCCCCTGTGCCGATTCTGTCGGCTCTTACTGCTTACTACGCAACTTGCGGGAATTTCCGGCCATCTTGATTAGCGCCTTGCTGACCGTCTCGCCAATCTTTTCACCGTTGGCGGTAAGAGTCCTGAGCGCTTCCGCAGCAGGCGGCTCCAACCAGCAAGACAACTGCTTTCCACCCCGTTCTGAAAGTCTTTGAATCGGACGTTTTCTGTAGTTCATGTGTCCATTCTAGAAAAGTTCTAGAGAATGTCAATTGCCGTTCGTCAGCTCAACAACCATCGTCTGGCTGAATGCGCCTCGGGTACGACGTGGCCTGCTCGCAGTTTCCATCAGCGTCCAGCCAGTACATGGATTCCGGGCTGACCACCAGCAGCCGGCCGCCCTTCGTGAACAGGTCGCTCTTGGCTGGCAAAGGGTGGTTCCAGATATGTCCACTCTCTGAAATTCCTGAGATTTGCAGTAGCTTCATTTCAATCCTTCCAGTGCGGTGACGGCCACGCCAAGCGCGGCCCATGCATGGGAGCTGACCCCGTAGGTCGGCCCCGGCTCTTTCTTTGACCCTTGCGGTCCAATCAGGTCAATGAGGGCGGCTCGGATATTGGCGTCCTTGGCTCGCGGTGTGCCGCATAGGTGCATCTTCACGTCCTTGCGGTAGACCATGCGGACGGAATCCGGGGAGCGCCAGGACTGCGCCATGCGGCCAATCCAGACGCAGGTTTCAAAGACCTCCTTGCCTACGGGCATGCCGTAGCTGGCGATCATTTCAATGGCCAAGTGGTCTGCAGCTGACTCACGAATCATGGTCAGAACGTCGTGGTTCGGCATTACGCCTGCGCCGACTACCTTTCCATTCCAGAAGTAGACCCAGCCGGAGGACTCCGTGCCGGGGTCGATTGCTAATATGCAGATACTAGTCATCCGTCCACCCAATCAACTCGTCCTGCATAGCCAGAAGCTCGTCGTCGCTGCCGTAGGCCTCCCTGAAAGCCCGTGAGCCATCCATGAGGCTCGGGCCGAAGTAGCAGACCATTTCGGTAGTCCGGTAGCCTGGGAGGGGAATTTTTCGGTGGTGGTGACCGCAAAGACCGATTCCAAAACGGTGGCCGCGCCTGATGTTCCCCGACTTCATGTGATGGTAATCGCAGCCGTCACCGTCGCAGTAGTTGCCCGTCTTCTCCTGCTGGATGATGCAGGCAATGCACCTGCCCTCCTTGCACGCCACAATGCGCTCAGCCTCTCGCTGGGTTGGCTTTCCAGTACTGCGACCTCGTTTCATACCGCCCCTCTCTCAATGAACACGCCGCGCGAGGCGCACTCCGACTCGACGTAGCACAGGAACTTGTTGAAGGCGTCGCCCTTTAGCACGTCGCGCTCATTGTCCTCGTTCTTGGTGGTTGTTCGCACGGGGCGCTCGCCCTCGGTTCCGTCGATTCGGATGTACGGAACCGCGCCGAAGTACCGGCAGCAGAAGAACTCATGCCACTCCGATTCCTCATGGCCGGCTACCTCGACCAGTGGGCGATAAACAAAAGCCCAGAGGAAGGCGTTGGATTCCAGGCGGCGAGCAGGCTTCCACGGCTTACTCGTCACCTCCAGCGGCAACGGCTGCCCCTCCAGGAACACTACCCAGCGGGCTAGGTCGGCTTTGGTCCCGATTTTTGCCATTACTTCCGCTTCCCCTTTGGTTCCTTGATGAGTCCCCACTTCACGTAATCGCGCAGCAGGTCGGCGACGTTGGCTCCGTCTACTTGGACGGTTCGGCCACTGGCGGATACGACGGCTGGCGAGCGTTGGTAGCCTGGATGGTCTCGTGGATGCCTACCGGCCTCCTTGGCGTGTTCGGTGGTCACAGCCTGAAGTCCTTGTCCATCGGCGATAGCGCCTTGTATGCCCGGATTTCGTGGTCGCTCAGCCCGGCATCGCGCATGTTGGCCTCGCGCTCTAGCGGCTTTAGGCGGCGCTCTAAGGCTTCTATGCGGGCTTCTAGATGGGTGGTGTCGTTGGTCATGGCTCGTCCTGATTAGCTTCTGGGATGGGGTCGCGCATGCACTCCGCGATGACCACCTGACCCATCATCTCCTGACAGGCTTTTATCGCCTCGTCGATTGCCTTGATGGCATCGCCTAACGGGTCATCTGGCATATCCGTTTCCCTATCTGGACTGGCGGTTGTTACTCTTTCGAAAACTTCCAGACGAACAGGAAGCCCCAAGCAACTGTCGTGATTACTGCGCAGATAGCTGCGGTCGATGAGCTGGAATCCCAGTTGCTGAAAACGTGCCCATTCCACAACAAAGTTGCGACGCCGGCAATTCCATAAACCAGCATTGTTCCCTTCATACCCTTCCTCTCTTTTCTGTCAGAACGTGGTTATTGGTTCGGCGCGTGTGGCGGAGACAGTAGTGGCCGCCAGTGCGACGGCTTCCGCCGCATTTGTCTCCATCCAAGCTCGTGCTGGACGATGAGTTGCCCCGTAACGTCAACAAAACCTTGAAGAATCTTGCCGTAGCAATAGAACAGCCTCGGCATATGATCCTTAGGCATCGTCTCAATCGGCTGCCACTCACTCATCCCACTCTCCTCTCGTTTCCCTAATACACGGCGGCTGCGGTTGAAAGCGGTCACTTCTCCGCGAAGTTCAGGCAGTCGGTCGGCACGGGGCGTTTTGCCTGCTGGGTGACCAGCAACTGGGTGCGGACGGTGCGCAGGATTTCGCGGGCCTGGGTCATTGCGGCCTACGAACCATGGCCTGCAGGAATCGGCTATTGCGCTCGTCGTAGCAGATACCGCCCTGAGGCTCCCAGCCTTGCGCGATGTACTGGCGCACTAGCTGAACAATGTTCTGGCCAGTCACATTCGGGTTCAGTGTGTCAGAGCATTGAAGTACGGTGTATTCCATCTTCCTATCTCGTGTTGTGGTGGGTGGTTACAGGTCTGCGATGGCGCTCATGGTGACGAAGAATAGGAATCCGCAGTTCTTGCAGGTGTAATCGCGGACTCCGCCCAGGTGCTCAGTGACATTCGAGTCTTCCGTATCGTCGTCACAGACTTTCGTGTCGTAAACAAGTCGGGCATTGTTAGGAATGGCTGTGTAGAACAGGAAATCCTTGTCCTTGCAGCTCGGGCAAATCAATTTCTCGCTTGCGTCGTGATACATCTCTCACCTCTGGTTAGTTCTTGGTGGGGCGCGATTCCCCGCATCTTTCACACTTTTCGCCGACGATTTCGTACTTCTCAACGAAGTCAGGGCCGATAGGTAGGAATGAAATCGGACACAGGAACCCGAAACCTCCTACAGGCAGCAGCATCGGCTTTCTGACAGGCTTGTCGTGCCACTTCTTTATCGGCTCCCAGCGGTGGAATCCGAAGACGCACTTCAGAGGCAATTCGTCCATCTCTCCCTTCCTAGTCTAGATGCGGATGTTGGTGGTCAGCTTTCTTTCTCGACGCGGAACAAGTGGAATCCTCGCTGCGCCATCCACGTGCGCCCGAGTCGGTCGGTGTAGCAATAGACCGCATTCCCATTGACCGCATCGGTAAACAGCAACTTCCCGCGAAACATTGGTCGGCCGCCAGTCAGTCGCCACAACCACTTCTGACGCATTAGCCAATCACTCATATCACCCTCTCCACTGTGCTCTATGGTTGAAACGCGGAACGTGCGGAAGACCGGACACGCGTCATCGAACAAACATCGGGACGGCACTCAGTAAGCGGAGTTTGGCCACTTGCTTATCCCAGTCGTTGCGGTCTCGCATGATTCGTTCGTTGCGCCTCTGCGTATCCAGGTTGCGAATCACCTGCCGCATGAGCGTTTCGCTATCTGCGCGCCCCAGGTCGAAATGAGCGGCCAACTCGTTGGTGTTACAGCCTTCCTGCACAAGCACTACCGCAATCATGATGTCGATGTTCATTTAGGCGGCTCCGGTAAAGGCATCCAATGCGTTGCACTCACGTAGTCAAAATTCCCCTTTCCGCGATAGTCAGTAACAAACGAGTTGTACTCATCGTCCCAGTATCCGACGCACTGCCCTTTCGTCCCGTATAGCAGGATGTCCGGACCGCCATATGCACCTCTGGGTGCTGTCTCAATTCCCTTCCATTCACCCATCACACCGTCTCCGCCAAGTCAAAATGAGTCTGGTCCCGCTGCAACACAAACAGCCAATAGCACTCCGCACAGTGGCCGCATAGGCAGTGAACGCCGGTTGCGTCTACTATCTCGGTTACGGATTCTTCTGGGCAGTGGGCGCAGGTCATTGGGGTGGCTCAGGAAGTGGGAGCCAGTGAGTAGGCTGCATGATTTCACACTGCCCATAGTTATCGCGAGGACCGAGCCACCGGCCTCTCCCAAATCTATCCCAGTGCGCAATTGCCACGTCTCCATACTCGGCAATCAACACGTCCGTGCCATCCTTCGGAGCCGTCTCAATCGGCTGCCACTGGCTCGGCAATACAGCTTCTTGTTCATGCACTCGCTCACTCATCCCAATCTCCTATGTGGGGTTAATGCCCGATATTCAGGCAGCTTGACGCGAAGTTAGCGCCAGATTTCGCCATGCAGTAGCGCGCCCCATCGCACCCGCAATCAGGGAAGCAGCAGAAGTCGAACTGATTTTCGGTGTTGCCGTATTCGTCAACCTCTAGCTTGCACTCAGGGCAGACGCCGCCCAGGTGGTCAAGATGCTCGTGCCTCGCGCAGTCGCCCATACATCACTCTCCTGTTGTTTCTGTTG
>Ga0247824_10000161_pt1 | contig 28830 bp, 13 predicted proteins | sample 13C_PalmiticAcid_FD_194412 | JGI IMG/M metagenome (GOLD analysis project Ga0247824, IMG submission 194412) | Soil microbial communities from agricultural site in Penn Yan, New York, United States - 13C_PalmiticAcid_Day48 | ecosystem: Environmental > Terrestrial > Soil > Agricultural land...
GGGTTGTGAAGCTGGGGGGGCATTTTCCGGGGAGTTGTAAGTTTTTTTTTTTTGTTTTGTTGTTTGTTGTTTGGTTTGTGAGGGGGGAAGAGGGCTGACAATGGATTACTTCAGTGGTGCTCCTTTATGACGGGCATCTCTTTACGGCTGACACACTCATGATGACCCCCGCCGGGCGCAGCAACTGGAGCGTCGACGCGCTGGGGAACCCGAGGGAGCGGCCCAGGGGCGTGAATACCTTTAGCTTCCTGTGGAGCATTCCCAACATGATACCCCTGAGCGCTGACGAGATTGCCCGGATGTGGAGTATCCTGCGCAACTACGAGTTCAAGAGCGCGCATGGCCTGTTTTTGGAGTGGGACATTTACGATGACAACATCAAGGCGAGGGTGCTGGAGAGCATGCAAATTCAGATCAGGGCCATGGGCCATGTGGAACATCCTCTTCTGAAGGCGACGCTGTAGAAGAGCTGTTTCGAGTTATGTAATGGGAACGCCGGCGTCCGAGTGTGCGTATTACTTAGTATGCCACAAAACCTCCTTTCCGTATATGCAGAGAACACCGCCTCAAAACTATGGTAATACAAATCCAATTTCGTCCCTGTTGTTGTCAGTCACCCGCCCCCATTCCAGCAACAGCCGGAAGAGGTAGACTTCCATATCCTCCTTCCGGAGCGCCTTGGCGGCCCAGTTTCTCCCCTGGTCGGCGATCCACTTCCCGTCCTCCTGCCGCGCCGCCATCTCAACCTCCCTCCCGTTCAGCTTGCGCCCGTCCTGCTTCGGGATGCCGACAAAGTATGCCAGCGTGCTGTGCAGCGCATGGAACCGCAGGTCGATGGGGACAAAGTGGACCCAGGGCATGAGCCGCTCGGTGTACCACTCCTTGAAGATGGAGGCGTAGAACGGGACGCTGCTCGACCGGAGCGTGCGCAGGAGCTCGCGCGGCGGCCCGTCGTCTGTGTCCACCACCATGACATATTGGTTTCTCAGAGGCTCCACGTCCTCGGGCTTCTTGCGGAACTCGTTCGCCATGTCGGCGCAGGTCTTGTCTCCCTCGGCAGCCTTGCACGGGGCGTAGCTCGAGAATGCGACGTCGATGGGCAGGAGGTCGTTGAGGGCGCCCGTCGGGACCTCTTCGAAGCCGAATCGGTTCTTGTTCGGCAGCAACAGCCGGGTCCTCTCGGAGCGCGCAGGCGTGTTGAGCGAGTGGACGAGGCGCTCTTGATGGCCGCCGCGCACCAGCTCGTGGCTGGTGGTGAGGCGGTCGACCTTGCCACGCCAGAACAGCTTCTTCCATTTCATGCCGAATCCCTCCGTGCTGCCATCAGCGGCCTCGCTGATGCGTCGTAGGGGTATGAGAATGTCGCTGTAGCTGTCCGTCTTGGCCCTGCTGAAGACGGGGAGCAGCTCCTGCAGAGGCCGAAGCGCCGGGGAGCCCATGTGAAAGCTGTGCAGGCGAAGCAGGTCAGACTGGTGACATACGTCTTGCGACAGAGGCCAGTTACTCAGGTACTGGCCCTGGGATTGCGGTCTGGCGCAGGAGGTGCAAAAGTCTCGGATGTCCCAGTGGCTCCCTGCCCGTGCTTGTGTTCCTGGTGGACATGCGAGAGCCGTCATCTCTCTGAGAGCCCTTACCGAGGTAAAGGTTTCTTGAGTCTGGTGCTTGCGGTCGACAGCGGATTGGGGTACGGGCATTTCTGTCAGAGAGTGCGAGGTCCTGGGCAGGAGCTTGTTGCTGCGCTTCCGAATCGCCGTCTTGGTAAGCCGTTGAACTTCATCCCACGGGGCAAGAACCCGCGGACGTTCGTCCAGGTTGATGGCCAGTTCCATGTCGGGAAGATGTTCGGCGAATTCCTTGACCAGAGCCACGAGATCATCCATCACGGGCTTGTACGCGCTTGCTGGAGGCAGATTATGCTTGGGCTTGCCTCCTTGGACTTGCAAGACGGCCATGTCGGGCTCAGCAGCAGCACGGCGGACGTCCTCTCTGATCTTGGATGGCGATACGCCCCAGAAGGGAAGGAGATCGTTCTCCATCTGCGGGAAGTGATCAATGATGACCGAGCGGCGGGCTTGGGCAAACGTGTACCACACGTCAAACTTGGGGGGAGGGTCCCTCCCATGGTGGCGCTCCCTGTATTCTCTAACGGCAACCGGGAGTGTCTTGCTGTCGGCGGCGTGGACCAGCCACCGGTCGGCATCAATGCGAGCCTCGTAGATGCGCTTGGTCAGCGGGTGCTGGTCAACAACCTGGAGCGCCTTGACGGGCGTGTAGATTGACGCCACGACGGTGATGATGACGAGCAGAAAGACCACGAGGGCCCGGGGCACGAGGACGACGGATCGGATGTTGTTTGCGTAGACAAAAGACGAGAAGCCGACGCAGACGAAGAGCAGCGCAAAGTAGGTGGCCATGGGCGAGATGTTCTCCCAGGTCCCCGTCAGTTTGGTCCTCTGGGCTGCTTCCAAGAATCCAAAAAGGAAAGTGACGATACCGAGGAGCGACAGGGGACTGGTTTCGGTGGCGAGCAGGCTGGTAGAGATGAGAAAAGCGGAGAAGACAAGACCATCGACAACGACGTCAAAAAAGTATAACGAGTCGAGCCCCCTGAAGTGATAGCTCATGGGCACGGTCGCCCGACCGAGGCGAGAGGTGCTGTAGAGCAGCCCGGTGCCCAGTGATGCGGCCAGGAGAATGCCGCTCAGAGTTCGCAGCCGGATTTTGGTGGTTCTGGCCCAGGCAAGAACACGCCACATGATAATAAGGATGGTCGCGTCGAGGAGCAGGCCGGTAACCTGTAGGAGAACTACCAGGGCGCTCCGGTCGTGGCTCGAGCAGAAAAATGTCGATTTGGGATCGTGTGACGATGCAAGATATGTGCCCACGGTGAGCATCAGAACCGCAAGTGACAGCGATGCTCCGGTTTCCTGGAACCAGGCACGGAAGGCATCGAAAATGGTCATGCCCATATCGTCGTAGTCCTTCTCCTCGTCATCACTGGCGCCGGGCCGCGCCCTGCGGCCAGGCAACAGTTCGTAGAGAAGAACCACCAGCGGCAAGAAGGCCTGTGTTGCTGGTCAGCAAGGCGCTGGACAAGGCGATACACGTGGCGCAAGGCACAAGGGCTCACCTCGATCCCTGGCTTCGAGCATTGCAAGTCGAGTGTCACACGGTGGAAGATTTCAAGGCGCAAGATGATGCACACGATCAAGGCGGGGAGAAAGTACCTCCGCGGTTTCTTGGGCAGGTTGGTGGTGCGCTTGTCCTTCAGGGGGGCCAGCTCATCGTCTGGATATGGTCAGCAAGGGGTCACTGACAAGAGGCGGCAGCATCGGGTACTCACCGAACCTGCCGTTTGTGCCCGGAAGCCATACGGCGCCGAAACTGGCTGCATAGGATGACAAGGCCGCGATGAGGAGGACGAGCAGGGACGAGAGTCTTGGCTGTTCTGTCGTCGGTCATGGTAAGCATGGAGACTGAGTGAGCCTTGGGTCGAGGAGGGAGTGTCCGTTGTACCTATGATCTGGTGATCCTCGAGACTATAAGCTAGCCATACGAAGGATGTGACGGCACTGGAAAAAAAAAAGTCAACACCAAGCCCCTATCCTGAGTTCGGGGGGGCCAGTTCTCACCAAAAGGCCGTCAATTGGTGTGCCATGGTCGGGGCTCAAACGCATCAACGCCCGCCACTGCCTGAAATAAAAAAAGAAAACCTGCGGCGTCTGGTTGTCTGAAGCTCAATCATCACGAGCCAGGAAGCCAGGCCGCATCCTCAGTTCCTCCTCGCTGTTCCAGGTTCCCACACGAGGCGAGCGGGTGAGATGAGATGAGTGAGCGAGGTGAATTGGGTGCTTCCTTCCACGAACCCTGTCGCAGATCAGGATCAGGCCCCTGAGCAGCAGTTAGGAGGATACGAGATCCCCACAAGCCCGAAACGGCAGCCTAAAGTATCCACTAACTAATGTCCCAGCGCTGCCCTGCAACCCAAGAGCCTGCGCCTCTGACGTTGGTTGCACAACGCGTTTTTGTTGCATCTTCCTCCATTAGCACCGTGTCTCCACAAAATAGTTGACGGCTCCAAACCAACATCTTCTTTTGGACCGCCGCTACTTGTAACTGTGCATCCGACAACAACCCCCATGGACCGAGCAACAACACCACACGCAAAATGACCGCGCTCAAGACCGGCCCCGCGACGGGGGGCCTGCACCTCGTTTACATCCCCGCCGTCTGCGTCCTCATTGCCGTGCAGGGCTACTACTCGCAGTACCTCTTCAACACCGACCCCGACCTCCGCCCGGGGCCCCTCACCCGCCGCGAGACCCTCACCTTCAACCTCCTCCTCGCCTGCCTCTGGTGCACCTACTACCGCGCCTGCACCGTCGACCCGGGCCGCTACCTCTTCCCCTCGTCCTCCTCCTCCGACCCGACCTCCACCAACAACAACCCCAACCACGACCCCGACCTCGGCCCGACCACCACTTCGTCTCTCACATCAAACCACCACCCCCTCCTCAAACCCACCCGCTGGTGCAAGAAATGCGCCGCCCCCAAACCCCTCCGCGCGCACCACTGCCGCCACTGCGCCCGCTGCATCCCCAAGATGGACCACCACTGCCCCTGGACCGGCACCTGCGTCTCGCTGCACACCTTCCCGCACTTCCTGCGCTTCCTGCTCTACACCAACCTCGCCCTGTGGTACCTCGCCTCGCTCCTCTGGCAGCGCGCCGCCGCCATCTGGGCCGACCGCGCGCTGCCCGCCTACCTGGGCCCGTCGGTGGGTAGCCTCGTCGGGCTGGCGCTGCTGGCGCTGGCGAACGGCGGGACGATGCTGGCGTTGGGGATACTGCTGTATACGACCGTGAAAGGGTGGGTGTTCAACAGCACGATGATCGAGGACTGGGAGGCGGAGCGGCACGAGGCGGTGCTGGCGCGGATAGACGTCGGCGGGGAGGACGGCGCCGCCGACCTCTTCTGGGGCGACGACGACGCGGCGCTGCGGCGCTCGTTGGAGCGCATCGAGTACCCCTACGACCTGGGCGTGTTCGCCAACATGGCGCAGGCGATGGGCACGCGCAACGTGCTGCGGTGGTTCCTGCCCGTGTTTGGCGGGGGCCCCGTGATCGACAACGAGACGCCGGGGAAGGGGGTCGGGTGGGAGTGGGAGGAGAACGGGTTCAACGACCTGCCGGGGCTGTGGCCGCCTCCGGACCCGGAGAAGATGCGGCAGGCGCGGCGGGGCGCGTGGCCGGGCGCTGCTACCGTGCAGCAGCAGCAGCGGGAGGATGGCTACGATGCGTACCAGACGCCGGAGGAGGTCAAGGCGGCGTTTTTGAGGCGCCAGGAGGAGGATTTCTTGAGGAGACAGCGGGCTCATGCGCAGCAGGCCCAGCAGCGGTCTGGGATTATCGCCGAGTTGGAAGAGTTGGATGAGGAGGATGATGATAACGAGGATTCTGGACGGGTTGTCAAGCGGTTGTGGACCAATTCCGAGGGCGACCGGCTGTGGGACTACGGCGTGGACGAGGATGTGGAGGAGGAGATTATCCCTGCGCGGGTTGACGACGAGGACGTGCCCTTGGCCGAGCTGATCCGACGCCGGAAGGTGTTGACGAGGGAGGATGATGGCTGAGTTGGACGACGCCATCAACGCTCGAATGCACCAAGTTACAAACATTGAGCTGGCTGCCCTCCACCAAGTTTCACCTCACAGGGTAACCGCTCACCATAACAACACAGAAATCTCAAGGCCATGCCACGCCAGACTATCCATCATAAAGTACGCCATTGTTCATCATGCAACAACAACACTATCTACCAGTCATCATCATCATCCTTCTTCGCCATGGCGTTCTTCCTCGCCAGCAGCGCATCCGCCAGGCTCCCGGCCAGGCTCGGCGTCGGCGTGTTACTCCTGCTGCTGTCCGACCCGTTCATGCTCATCCCCGAATCGCGCGTCTGCAGCCCTACTGGCTTCCTGCCTGCCGCCGGGCGCTTGGCCGGAGGCTGCGGCGCAGCCGGCTTCGCTCGTGCTCCGTTCGCTGCCGGCGGCGGCGGGGGTGGCCGCGGCGCCGCGACCGGAGGCGGTGCCTGTTCCTCCACGTACGCGGCCGGAACCCACGCTTGTCCGGCGGGGGTTTTGGCGAGCCACCAGCCTGATGCGCATCGGTTAGCATGGTAAATCTTTGGATCAGTCGCGGGTGTGGGGTCTTACCGTTGTCTTCTTTCTGCACGATTTCAATCACCTGGCCCGCCTTGATCGAGAGCTCGTTGTCTTTTTGGCCGGCAAAGTCGTAGAGGACCTTGGCCATGATCTTCGGCTTTGCCGGCGGCGCGGCAGGGGGTGGAGGCGGAGGAGCGCGCACAGACGAGTTAGACTGCTGCCGGGTGTGGGAAGGGATGCTGACAGAGGCTGCCGCTGCCGCTGCCGCTGCTGCCGGCTGGGGTTGCGGGACCGGCCTCGAGGACGCTGCCGCAGGTCTAGCTGCCGCAGCAGCGCCCCCTGACGGCCGAGGTTGGGCTGTGCGGTTAACAGGGTACCGCGAAGGTCTGCCACCAGGCCCGCCAGGCCTGATGAGCTTGCCCCGAGTGATCGGTCTCGGCGGGATGGGCTTGCCCTTGGGCGTCGGCCTCGAGACGGAGTTCGGCGGCTCGCCTTGCTGGGTGTGCACGGCACCGCTCTTGTAGAAATCTTGCGGCGTGGGCGCGTCCTTCAGGACCTTGACCATCTGCATCTTGCCCGGCTTCTTTGCGTACTCAATCGAGTTCCCAATCTTCAAGTTGAACCCGCCGGGCATGACCCGCTTCATCTGCGTGAACATCTCCGTCTTGAGCACGCAGTTGAGCAGAGGATCAGCCTCTTGCTGTGACCCTACCCCCAAGGAGAACCAGTCGTCTCGGCACGTGGAGGCGCCGACAAACTTGATGGCCCCCAAGGGGAAAGACCGTTCAACCATGATCTGAACCTGGTGGTTCTGGCCCATCACCTGCGCCACAATGTAGAATTTGTTGTTGGTGACAATCAGAATTCTGGGGCTGGGCTTGCTGGACCGACCAAACTTGGCCTCGAGAATCTCGCCACGGCAGGAGAAGACGGCCCTTTCGTTGCTCCCCAGTTGGATGCCGTTCCGCAGCTGAGCGCCGGGACCTGCGCTTGCGTTAATGCCGAGATAATCGCCAAGGAACCGTCGGGAGCCAAGGATGCTCATCCTCCTGCGCTCCTTTTGGCCCTGCAGGACCCTGTGTCCCTCGTCCCGGAGCTGGAGATACTCGGCGCCGACCCGCTTCTTCCGCCAGAAGCGCTGGATCCGAGTGGCAGCCTCGGCCCGGTACGCCAGATACGCACGCCACATGCGCTGGATACGCGTTGCCATGTTGTGCCAGTACCGGTCTCTCATGTGCTCGAGCGCGAAGAGCGTCTCGGGCGACTTGATGAAGGCTTTGGTGGTGCCGAGCTGCCATTCTTCCTGCGGAATACTCGTGTCCTTGAGGATTTGTTTGACTGCCGCTTCAGAGGACCCTTGCCAGGTGTACTCGCCGGCGTAGGATGTAGCAGGTGAGAGCAAGAAGAACCGGTCGACAAACTTTTCGAACGACTGGCGGTAGGCAAAGCCAGCACGCCGGATGCGCACGTTTTCCTGGAGACCCAGGTATTTGATCTGATGGAGTACGTTGGGGACCGTGTACTCGGTTGGCGACTTGTTCTCGTTGGGCTTGATAGTCCGGATGTAGGAAGGCTGGCATTTCATGAGCGTATCAACGAGGGCGTTGGCCGAGGCTCTTATCCTGTCGCCTGCTGACGGGGGCTGCTTTCGGTTGTCCTGATCGACCTGGTTCGGGAAAATGGTGTGGACGAACTTGTTCTGGCTGGCCTGGAAGAGATTGAGAAGGCCCTTCAAAAGCTGGTCCTTGTTCTTGTCCGTGATGCCGTCCACCGTGTACGTAACGTCGCCAGCGTAATGCTTGACAATGAAGTTGCCCTGCCTGGGGGTCAGGTGGGGGTTCGACATGCCGTTGATGCTTTGCATGAAGGTGCGGTCGCACGCGGCGGGGTCGGCATGGGCAGTCTTGGTGGCATCCTTCATGGCGGAAAAGATACCAGGCGGCCTGATGGATTCGATCAGGTCGCACACGACCTTGTTGTCAAAGTAAGAAATGGGGGTCCACTTGATCTGCTCGCGCGCGTACTCCTCCTGTTCCGCCTTCAGGGTCAGCTGGATGAAGATCTGCTGGAGCTTCTCGTTCACGTAGTTGATGCAGAGTTGCTCGAAGCTGTTCTTCTCAAAGATCTCAAAGCCGTAAATGTCGAGAATGCCGACCGAGTTTGCCGAGGCCTGCCGCGCCCTCAGAGACTGATTTATCCGCTCCACAATCCAGTCGAACAAATTGTGGTAGATCGCCTTCGCCAAAGCGTCCCTGGTCGCCATCGCCTGGGCCACGTTCGCAGGAGACTCGATTACCTCCCCGTTCCTCGGAGTAAGGATGCGGATGGTGATGGCGTTGACGAGCCGGGCCGGGTCGACTTCGAGGAGGTACGCCAAGAAATCAACGACGGACTGATCCGACACGGCGGCATATCCGTTCTCGTCCTCGCGGAACACCAAGTTACCAGTCCAGAGGACGGCAGCCAGCATTCGGAAGATTTGATCCTGCTCTGACTGCGACAGGCCAATAACCTTCATGGCATTGAGCGTGTCCTGGTACTCGGCCAAATCGTCAATGCCGTCGACATTAAAGCACTTGGATCTGCTGGTGTAGATGTATGTCTCGGGCTTCTGGATGCCAAACGTCTCCCGGTAGTGCTGCGACGCGCCCTTTGTAAACTGGTAAAAGATGTGGAAATTGCGCTCGTTGGTGATCTGGCCCACCACGCGCGACTTTTCGAGCAGATAGTTTGTGATGTCGGCGCCAACGGGCTCGCCCTGGGCGTTGAAGTGGATCTGCAGATACTTGCCGAAGCGCGACGAGTTGTTGTTCCGCAGCGTCTTCGCATTGCCGAACGACTCGAGCAGCGGGTTGGTTGCCAGCACCATGTCCTTGATCTGCTGGATGTCGCCCGTCTCGCCCCCCGACACGTTGGCGATGTACTGCATGATGCGCTTCGCCGCCTCGGTCTTGCCGGCACCGGACTCGCCAGAGATGATGACGCACTGGTTCTCCTTGTACGCCTTCATGTTGTAGTAGGCAGACTCGGCGATGGCGAAGACGTGCGGCGGCATCTCCAGGCGGTTCTTGCCCCGGTAGCTGTTGAGGACCTGCTCGGTGTAGATGCCGAGATCGCGAAACGGGTTGACCGAAACCAAGACATGGCCGATGTAGGTGTAGATCTCGGCGCCCTCGAAGCGCTTCTTCAGGTTCTCGTTGATGGCCTCGTTGGACACGGTGCGCAACAATGTCAGATCGGAGACACCAATCTCCTTCTTCTTTGTCGTATCGAAGGTGGCCTTCTTGGGCTTGCCCGAGCTGGCCTGGCCGGCCCCGCCGGCGGAGCGATCAGCCCGGGCGGCCTTGTCCTTTGCGCGTCGAGTGATACCCTGCGATGCGCGCCGTGTCAGCCAAATCCGCTCTTCGACCTGCACTGTAGCAGGATGCAGGCGCGGGCACGGGGCGCGACTGCGAGGTCCGGGGGTGATGCTATCTCGCAGGTGGTGCTCACCATGGTGGGGTTCTGTCATGCGCTGTTCGTGGAATTCGAAACGCCAGCAATTAAATGGATCAACACCACAGTCAACCCAGCGACGGCCGCGGTTCGTGGTTCTCGGAGGGGGAGGGGGTGCGCTGGCAACACGATATTCCGGTTGCGGTCTGGCAATGGCGAGTCGTCGGGATTAGGTTGGCGCGAGGTTGGCTCGAGGTTGGCTCGAGGTTGGCATCGACAATCCCGAGCGGAATGCCCCTTTACGCAGTGCCAGCGATCCTTTGGGGCCAACGGTGCCTGATGAGATGGAGCCCCTTCCCGTCTGCAGCAGTGACGAAAGGCAGGCCAAAAATTGGTGGGGCAGCCTGACTGAGAAGGTGGCTGTGGCTCGAACTCCCCTGGCGATTTAGGGAGGCAGCCAATCACAGCATCCATGTCTGACATTGGAGAGCCCGCCAGCATGCGGTCAACCCCACTCAGCCACCGGAACCTTGAAAGTGCTGCCAAAAGCCGCGCAAGCCATAACGTTACAACAAGGAAGTGCCCGCGCCCTCACTGTACCAGCCACAGCAGAACCCTCTCCAAAGTCCTGACTACTACGACTGCCTACATTGCTTACTAAAGCGCACTCACCTCAGCCACCACTACCTATGTGGACGGTCTGGTCGACATGGACTCTCAAGCTCCGTAACAAAAAGGCTCTCCCACCATGCGGTCCAGGGTGTCTCTGTTCTGGTGAGCAAGCAGCCAACCTGGTGATGCCAGGAAGAGAAAGCGCCGTGGCAGAGGGAGAGGGAAGTTCGAGGACTTTATACTCTGGACAGCCAGCCTTGGATGCCTTGGGTGTCTGAGAAGATGCAAAAATCGTACGATTCCCCACGTGCGGCAGGACCCGGATCGTCGAGGGCAGCCTCTGGCCAGGATCAGATGGCGTGCGGCTGCAGAGGCGAGCATGCAAGAAACAACCTTATATAAGACCAGGCCATCTCCTTGGACGATTTCCGGACGAAAATCTGCCATTCGACTTTCAACGGACGAAGCTTTCGATGTACGGCCTTCTTCGCTCTCTGGATGATTCCGCAGCGGTGCGGCCGGCCCTGTCCCCCCCTTCGATCTTGTGCCTCGGCCTCGGGACCGGACAGACACCTTCTCGAGCGCTCCTCAGGACGACCCTAGCCCAAACAGCACTCGCCCTCGCTTCGCGCTTCTCCGTCCCAAACAACGCTCCGTCATTGCTTGCTGAGGCACTGGTCTTGCCCCCATCGCCCAATGAAGCAGCTCTGCGTGCCGATACAACCGTCCAAGATGTGATTCGCAGCCTGCGACCTGTCTGGCCGGGATGGACGGTTTCACAAAGGAATCTGGAGCCCGGACATGTTGTTGGCGAGGCGCCGAGAGTCACAAGATGAACAGCCTGGGAGCTCTGATCGGATTCCTGAAGCTGCATGGCATTCTCCGACAACGTGGTCATGGGTATCACCCCTCAACCGGCTCGAGGTTCCCGGGCGCTACGCCTCAGATTGCCCGCGTCCGGCGGATGGGGGCTTCGATCATGTGTCTGTGGTTGAAGGCCCGTTTCACGACCAAGGGGTCTGTGCCTCATACCCCTGAAAGGCGTCCGAAGCTTGAGGCCGAGCGAAGCTTTTCGCGTAATCCTGGCCAAGGCACTGTGCCGGCGACAGGATTGCCCCAGGCCTGCCACTTGCGCTTATTCGAGGTAAATTTAGCACTTGAAGTCGGATCGTAAAGTATCTGGCATGTCTCACGATGCCGACTGGGGCTCGAGTGCCTCAGCAACGACTTCCCACATGCAGATGACGGCCAGCAAAAGCAGATCGAAACATTGGCTCTCTGTGGCACCTTGCAGCTTGGACGGGAAGTGAGATGCGGGATGCGTGCCACCAATATCCGGAGCTGCGCACTGTCTCGGGCCCATCCAGACCCGATCTCGCGAAGAAGCATGTGCCTGGATCGATGCTCGGCTGCAGGCCGACGAGAGCTTCCATGATCTGACAGTCTGCTCACAGACTGCGGCCATGGGACGATTTGCCTCGAAATAGACTGCAAGAAGATGGCCAAGATGTGATGGACTGGATAGTTCGGATGGCCAAGGACGCATGCATTCGCCAGCTGCGCGTGGTACGAAGTCCACACGTGCAGAGAATGTTCGATATCGAGATGCAGGTGCGTCGAGATCAGACCTGTGTGTGTGTGTGAAGTTGCAGCTGTCACCCTGACACTGGGGTCGTGCAGAATCGACGCTATTCCGCATGGGGCTTGTGCCGCCAGGGGTCCCGCAGCCATATGAATCTGATTGGTCTGCAGCGCTGAGCAGCACTTGTGTGCCAGGCCCAAATCTGCCTAGCGGCTCCTGGCATTTTTCCTGGAACAAATCCGGTGCCTCGAGCCCTGGCGTCTAAGCGCCAGGAGGCCTTGGCCGCCGCTGTGCTCCAACACCAACGATGTCTGGGGGAACGGGCATGGTTCCATGTGGGGGGCTATTCTTAGGCCGCCCGCCGCCGCCCAGTCAACAAAACCTCCTTGCCCAGCACTTCCCGCCGCTTCTTCTTCCGCGATACACAGTTGTCGCGTGGAATCGCTGCCATGTCGTCGAAGCTCTCGGGTCCCCAGCGTTGAACAAGGACTCTTTTCTGTCATCCTGTCGTGCGATTCGAAGCCCCAGCCCGCGCTGCGACATCTCGGGAGAGGGCCTGCGGACCCCTGTCCAGACGAAACGGCAAGGTCGCCTGCAGCAGCCCCTCGGTCAAAGCGGCTCTAACACTGCCCGTCTCAACTCCAACGCGCCACCCGTCACAAAGTCCCTGCTGCTCTGATAGCGGCGAGTTGCTGGGTCCAGAAACCTGACACAGATCGCGCAACCGCGAAACCGTCTCCAACGTCTGATCTCCCACCATCTTCCCACCCTGTCGAATCTGCTCGACCCATCGTCGGCACACACCTGCCGCTGTCTGCCGCCCCACCGCATGCCCACATACCCTTGGCCACCGCATCGAGGACCGTTTCTTGCTGAAGGGGGCAAAGATTGGCAAGAAAAAGACCCAGCTGGAGCATTGCTGCACCCCGGGCGGGAGGTTTCAAGGCCCCTGCCGCACCCAGATTCAAGCTCTGCGTCTTTTTGCAGGGGAGATCCGAAGAGATTGAGCCGTCCCCAGGTCCTTGTTTGCGTCCGTGTGCGCCGTGCGGCCGGGAGAGCCTGTTACATCACCCTTGGTTCCTTGCGGCTCGGCGCTCGCTGGGGCCGGTCTCTTATGACCACGCTCCCGCCGCCCGCACATCACCTCGTCGCTCACCCGCTCTTTTCCTCCCACCTCCCTCTGTCCCTCACTTGGCGAGGCAAAAGAACCGAGACCTCCTCCGCGAGTGCCTCTCGTCTCTGTCCCTCCTTTCTCTTCAGCTGCTGGCTCAGACCACTCTTTTGTTCTTCTTCGCTTCTACCGTTCGGGTTGTGTTTTGGATAACTAGTACTGCGACTTGTTAAGTCTTAATACCGAGAGGGACGAGAACACTGGGCATTTGATTCCGGGCCGCCATCCTTCCCACCATATCGCCACCCAGGCCCGACCGCCAATTCCGCCGCTCGAGGCCATCTTGTTTCCGGCGCCGGTCCGAGTCTCGGGAGTTGACATTCCCCTCAGTCGCAGGCCGACATTGTCCTACCGTTTTGTGTTATTGTACGGGGATAAGAGGGGGAATCGGTCGGCAAGATGTCGTTCTTCACATTGATGAGGAAGCAGTTTACACCAACGAAGCTGTTCTTCCATTTCCTCTTCTGGACTTTCCACTGGGGCATCTTCGCCTATGGATGGTACGCATTTTCCGAGACGTCGGCGGCGGTTGCTTTTGCGGTTAGCTAACACGATTTTGTGCAGGTGGAAGCAAGCGGCCGACCCGCGCCTGGCGGGCCTCAACACGCTGCAGTACTCGGTGTGGCTGTCACGAGGTGCTGGCTTGGTCCTGAGCGTTGACGGGATGCTCATCTTGCTCCCTGTCTGCAGAACCATCATGCGCTTCTTCCGGCCCAAGATCAGGTTCATCCCGCTCGACGAGAACATCTGGATGCACCGGCAGCTCGCCTACGCCATGCTGCTGTTCACCATGATCCACACTGCGGCGCATTACGTGAAGTAGGTCACCTCACCGAAATAGTGCCTGAGCCTCCCCTCGCTAACCGCATGGCAGCTTCTTCAACGTCGAGAAGACCCAGATTCGCCCGGTGACGGCCGTGCAAATCCACTATGCTCAGCCCGGTGGCATCACCGGCCACGTGATGCTGCTCTGCATGCTCCTGATGTACACGTCGGCGCACCACCGTATCAGGCAACAGTCCTTCGAGACGTTTTGGTACATGCACCACCTGTTTATCCCCTTTTTCCTCGCCCTGTACACCCACACCGTCGGCTGCTTCGTCCGCGACACGGCCAACGGCTTCTCGCCGTTTGCCGGCGACGACTACTGGGACCATTGCATTGGCTACCTCGGTTGGAGATGGGAACTCTGGACCGGTGGCTTCTACCTCTGCGAGCGGCTGTACCGCGAGATCCGTGCCATGCGCGAGACCAAGATCACCCGTGTTATCAGGCACCCCTATGGTAAGCACCATCCGATCCTCGCCAGGAACGCCAGGAGCTAACAACCATCTAGACGTGGTCGAGATCCAGTTCAACAAGCCGTCTTTCAAGTACAAGGCCGGCCAGTGGCTGTTCCTCCAGGTGCCCGAAGTCTCGAACTACCAGTGGCATCCCTTCACCATCACCTCCTGCCCGTACGACCCGTACGTCTCTGTCCACATCCGGCAAGTCGGCGATTTCACCCGGACCCTCGGCGACCGCGTGGGCGCCGGTTCGGCGCAGAGCAAGCTGTACGAGGGCGTCGACCCCATGGGCATGTACGAAGTGGCGCTCCAGAACGGCCAGAAGATGCCGTCTCTCCGCATCGACGGTCCCTATGGTGCTCCGGCCGAGGACGTGTTCGAGAACGAAATCGCGGTCCTGATCGGCACCGGTATCGGCGTCACGCCGTGGGCCTCGATCCTCAAGAACATCTGGCATCTGCGCAACGGGCCCAACCCGCCGACCCGGCTGCGCCGTGTCGAGTTCATCTGGGTGTGCAAGGACACCAGCTCGTTCGAGTGGTTCCAGACCCTCCTCTCGTCCCTGGAGCAGCAGTCCAGCGAGGCCGCGCGCGTGCCCGGCTCGGGCGGCATCGAGTTCCTCAAGATCCACACGTACCTGACGCAGAAGCTCGACATGGACACGACGCAAAACATTGTGCTCAACAGCGTTGGCGCCGCCGTCGACCCGCTCACCGAGCTCAAGGCGCGGACCAACTTTGGCCGCCCCAACTTTGGCAAGCTCTTCACCAGCATGCGCGACGGCATCCTCGACCGGACCTACCTCAACGGCCTGGAGGGCAACATGCGGACCACGGTGGGCGTCTACTTCTGCGGTCCCTCTTCGGCTGGTAAGTTTTTTTTTTTTTGTTTCTCCCCCCTGGTTCTGGATCAGAACGAGCATCATCATGCTAACCTGCCCTCTCACCAGCCCGCGACATCAAGAAAGCCGCCAAGGCGGCCACCGTCCGCGAGGTCCGCTTCCGCTTCTGGAAGGAACACTTCTAATTGTACATACTTTTTCGATAATTACGCGCACCCTTTTTGGGGGAAGAGAGCCCGGGCTGCGGCGGCGGCTGGGCACAAGACAGGGCCAGCTCGCTTGCCCCCTTGCTTACTCCCCCCCACGGCGCGGACATGCAGTGGCAAAACGGCGAGGGTGTTGTTTTGTGTTCGATGAAAAGGCGGATGGCGCCTTGGAATTTACGAGGGCCGGCCATGAAGTGAAGGTTCAGTCGGCCGACCTCCTCCACGAAAGAAAACTCAGTTATTCACAGAGGGGGGCGAGTGGGGGGCTGAGAGGGATGACAGAGGAGATTCCTATTTTCCATTCCCCTTCATCTTTGGTTTGTATACCACAGGGGTATATACTCTAACTTGCTACATATATGCATATTTGTCAAATATACTAAGATACCGAGCACCCTGTTTGTGTCTTGAAAGGAAATCTTTTTTTCTCGAGGTGATGAAGTTGATGCCACTCTCCAACCCATCCAGTTTGGGGGAAAGATTGTTCTGTGGGCATGTACGAGCTGACATCAGACATCACACAACACCGGGGGGTTTTCCCGCTGATATCAAACGTCCAACGCTCAATGCGGCTCTGACAGGGCAGGCAGCGGCTGCAAGGGCAAGGTGTGCCGCTCGGTAAATGCATGCTTGATTTGTGGGAGAACCAATGACATGCACTTGGTCGTTAAGGCCGCCCGGATAATGGGCCGACGGGAGTGCCTGACACATGTGACATGGGTGTGTCAGAGGGGTGGCCATCCTTGTTAGGACCTAGGATCAGCATTGGGTTTTTTTGGGTTGGGGTTTGTGTGTGGACAAGATGGAAGAGGAGGAAAGGTACTGTCTAGGCCCTGGGCGGTTACTTGGGGAGGGATGGTTCGTGATAGAGCGTACAGTATGTATGAATGTACCTTTGGTGAAAGGGAACATCCCGTGCCAATAAGAGAGTACTTTGTTTAACCTTTGGCTCAACGCCCGACATATAAGGCCCAGAGCTTATTGGGATAACGTGAGAGAGGAGATAAAGAAATCTGTTTCAGGGTACAGAGGGAAGGTATGATGGATAGCCGATGCCAACTTGAACAGCATGAGTTGCGGCTTGGGCAAGCAAAATCAAGCCAATACGAACCCATTGATTGCTATACTAGTAGCTTGAACGAGGTATTTGAAGAGAAAACTAAAATATAGAACCCCCAACTCGCTCTCGCAATCAACCAATCGATAACAACAACAACAACAACACCATCCCGGCTCGAAACCAACACAAACCCCTAAACAAAAAAGCTCCGAGGCCTACTGTGTGAAGACAAAATGTCTCTACGGCCACATACAAGCCCCAGGAGGACAGTAATTCCGGGCACACGTAAAGCTGCACAGTCCCGAATAACTCTCATCCAATCCCGTCGCCGGGACACCCGCCGGATGGCTACCTCCGCCTCCGCCATGATTCCGCGTGGATTTCTCTTTTTGTTGTTTCGTTTCAGAGGAAAACCAGTCTCGTATATCCTGAGACTTTGGCTTTGCAGCCAGCTTGGGTTGCGTCGTACTTTGCATTGCTTGCCATTAAATCTCTTGTTTTATTCGTTTCTTTATACAATACCTACTTCACATTAGTTTATTGCCCATCTATCTATATTGTGAACTTGTGTCATTTCATATTTCTTGGAGGGGGGTTGAACAATTTGACTACAAATCAAGATTGATCTCCCGAAACTACAACTGCGTCACGACTTCAACCTCGGGGACACTTCGCCGTCTATCACCTTTTGTTTGCATAGCCCCCCTAGAACCTCTCCTAGAACCTCCCCTACAAGCCATTCTAATCTCTCGAAAATCCCAAGCTACCCTCTTGCTCGGCTTGTTGTATCCTGCGCGGATTTTTACGATCAGCCTCAGCCCATTCCTCATCCATGATCTGGAAGAGCCGATTCCCTGCCGCAATAATCGCAAGCCTTTCCTGGTCGTCAAGCGCATTCCAAACAGCCTGATAGGCCTCGTGATACAAAGGGCTCGACCTCAAAGCCGCTTCTACAGCATTTTGACAACGGTCGAGCAACTCCATCAAGTCAGGTCGCGGCTGGTTTGGGTTTTGTGCCTCTCTCCGAAGATCGGCGAGAAAACTTTTGCTCCGTAGGACAAGTTCGCTTTCGACTCTTGTCAGCTCCTCTGGATTTGTCGCGGCGATGGCGATGAGCTCGGCGCGTGTCTTTCCATTCGCTTTTATACGGCAGATACGTTCGTCGTCCTCGGGCGAGAGCCAGTCGAAGATTAGGTTGGTTTCGGCCTGGGTGAGCGAGGAGGCGTCGGCGATAGCGCGGCGATAGAGAGCTTCCATGTCGGTGACATCGTTGTTGTTGGTGGTGGAGATCATTATGGGTAAAATCGGTGATAGTGTGACTGAACGGCGGCGACGTGTGGTGAGTGATGGGAGATCGCGGGGGCTTAAGGTGAGGAGTTGAGTGAAAGAAGGGAGGAATACGCGATAACCAAATGTGGGGGAAGGGGGTCATGAACAGGCAGGGCTATCGGCAGAGTCCCACACAGACAGTTGCAGAGGAGATGGAAAAGATAGTACGCAGAACCGCCGAAACGCCCAGGATGGGGGTGCTGAGAGACGACAGCACGGTAAACAAAAGGCAAGCAATGACAGCGAGCATAGCATTGGCGAATAACTGTATTCTCCGCCTTACGGATCCTCTCACCCAGTTCATTCCAATGTAGCAACCGCACTATCATGTCTCTCGCCCGATCTGGGATCTCTCCTCCTTTCCCTGGTCTTGACGCCTTCGCGTTAGACATTGGAGAACTCGAGTGATGGGTTCCCCGGCTCCGCTGAACTTGCGAGTTGTGGAAACGCACCCGCCTCGTTCCCGACTGTCGCATCCTCGTTGACAACAATGATGTCAACCTCCCTGAGCTTAGGTACCGCCGACTTCAAGACGGGGATCATCTCCCTCAGAGCCACTGTCTCGTCAAACCCCAAGACTCTGTCAAGCACAACACCAGAATTTTCCCCAGACTCCAACTTGCGTTTCAGATCTTGGATGAACGGCATGGCCCTCTTCATATCCGCCTTGTCCACGATCTTGCCCACGCTTTTCACGTCCAGCGTGACCCCGTCGAACTGCTCCCGGACGAGGTCGAGATAGCGTTGCTGCCACGGTGGCCAGAACTTTGCAACGTATATGTTCAGACATTTGTCCCTCGTGGGGTCGAACAGAAGGCCCTTTCCCTTTGCCAGGCGCTTCTGTTGACTGGCATGCGCCGCCAGGGTTCGGGCAGTGGTCGTCTTGACGTAGTCTGATGTGGCTTGGAGGTTTGGACTGGGCTCGGGAGTGGCTGGGAAGCGTTCGAGCTGGATGGTGGACGGCTGGGATACCGGGTGAGCGTTGTTACCGTGAGAAAAGGGGTTGTTCGTTTTTGATGACGCTCATCTCACTTACCTTCAATAGGACTTCTCTCCAGATGTAGTCCGCCCAATGCGGCGCGAAAACGCAGAGCATGAGGGCTTGGGACTCGACATAGTAATGCACGCATTCATAGTGCATTCCAATTGACGCGGAGTGGGTGGCTGCTCGGTAGCTGTCGCGAGCTGCAGTAAAGTCATAGAACCCAGACTTGAGCGCCGCCTTGAAGTTGGTCCTGCCCAGCGTCAGTGTCCAGGTCTGGCTGGTTTGAATTGTCTGGACTTACAATTTGTATGCTTGAACGGTCTGACGGATCAACATGTTCATGTCGTTCACGAACAAGGAGTCCCAGAAGGTCATGGGGCCAGTCCTCTGGATTGAATCGACGGTCTCCAACTTTTCTGCCGCGCGAACTTGACCAAACTCTTCGTCTGTTTTCAACAGGCGCGCGTGGTGGATGACGTTCTTCGTCCACCGTTTCAACTCAAAAAGCTTCAGAATGGTGGCGTTGGCAGTTGTCTCCTCGAAGTTGGCATCGTCGATACCGTCTCCCCCATCCGCAAGGGCAATCCGAGTGGCGTCTGCGCCAAACTTCTGCACTGCACTGGTAAGGGTTAGAAAGTTTCCGGTGCTCTTGCTCATCTTGTCGCCGTTCAGCATCAGGTGTCCATTGAGCCGGATCCCCTTTGGAAGGCAGCTTGGCGCTTGTTTACCCCAGATGGCTTGGTGGATGTAGAGGAAGAAGACCAGGTGGTTGTTGACTAGATCTTTTCCGCTGATGCGGACATCCACCGGATACCAGTAGGTAAACTCCCTCCTCATGACGTCCAGCGTGGCTTTGGGAATATCGCTTTTTACCCGGTCGGTGAGCGCAAAGATGTAGTCCCACACGCTGTCGGTCATCTGTGAGACCCTAATGTTCGCAATCCCGGGTTGTGTTCCGTAGATGTCGGAATGCAAAAAGTGAGCAACTGTGTAGTATGCCATATAAATGGTGGAATCGGAGAGCCCCTCCACCATCTGGGACGGATCCCAGGGCAACTCCGTCCCGAGACCGTACTGGCGCGTGACCGACCACTCCCTCATCCACCCAAACGTCTGCTCCAGAGAGTGCTTCGTGACTGTGCTGAAGCAGTTGAAGGCAAGACCATCGTCGCCGCGAAGATGTCCCAAAGTGTCATCTCGCCAACGCTCGTCCACGCCGTAGGTCAGGAACCATTGGTCAAGAAACGCCGCGACACAGTCGTCGCCAGAGCGGGAGATGACAAGGCCATCGGGCTCGCAATAAACAAACGCATCGCCCGAGTCCAGGAGCTGTTGGCGGATCAGGGGTTTCGCCTCTTGGACCGGCATTCCAGTAAATGGGCCATAGACCATAGTCCCCTGGGAAAAGCCTGTCTTGTACGCCAGCTCCTTCGCCTCCAACAACTGTCGCTCGTCCTTGGGTGAGTTGATCTTCAGCTTCTTGACGAGAGCTGGAGCGATGGTATTCCCGTACTCGGGTGTGTCAATGATGGGCAGGATATCCTGGCACACCCACTGCGGGTCGATCCCATAGAACGCTGCCTTCTTGGACAGCTCCAGGGTCATGGCAAAGTCATCTGGACTGTCGGAGGGCACAGAAGTAACCACGCCAGTTCCTTTTGTCTCCTTGATGGTGTCCATGGGGAGGATGTAGACGGTGTCCCTGGCGCTGAGCGGCGCCTGAACGACTGAGCCAACCAAATCGGAACCTCTGATTTCCATGACTTTGGGAACACTCCCCCACTCAGGGAAGATGCCTTGAAACGCCATGTTGCGTGCCGATCTGCTTGTAGCAAGATAGAAGGTAGTGTCGGAGACCTTGAAGATGCCGTACGAGATGCTGGGCGAGACGAAGAGGTTGGTTTGCCCATACATGGTCTCCGGCCGCAGAGTGGCTGGGGTCATGAAGACGTCGGCGTCGCTTGGGATCTTGCTGCTCCACGAGATGGCCTCTTGGGCTCGGGCAGACCAGCGCACAACCTTGCATTTTAGAGCGAGATACTCCTGGACTAGGACGCCCTCGCCGGACGCGCGGTCATGGTCCAAGCAAGGCTGACCGTCTTTCGGAGAGTAGACGGTGTAACGCTTGCCAAAGCGGACCTTACCGAGCTCCCTGAGGCGCCGCATCTGCCAGCGGACGAAGGAGTCGTAGTATCCGTTGGCGTCGGTGGTGATGAAGCTGCGACGCCAGTCGATCCCGCAACCGAACTCGGTGAGATGTTGCTGCCAGAGCTGGGGGAAGTAGTGCAGCCAGTATTTGGCATCCGCAAACTTGTAGATGTCCTCGCGGGCGATGCCCAGAGACAGCATGACCTGGAATTGGTATTTCGCCTTGGTCGTTTTCAAGGCGGCCTTCGCTGTACCATGGTTAGATCCCAGGACAATTCTTTCCATCTGGCAAGGCACATAATTACCTTTCTTGACGTTCGTGAACTTGGTGACGTCCTCTCGGGATCGAGCCTGTGCTGGGGCGGCAGTGGTCGGCGTCTCGGTGGCATCGCTCTCAGTGTACCCAGCGAACGTCTCTCCGAACAGGGCGATCTCGTTCGCCAGTTTGTCTGCGCAAGCCTTGATAGGCATGCCGGTTGCATGGTAGCCTTGTGGGTACAAGGTATTCTTGCCTTCGGCCCTCGCAACCCGAGTCGTGAAGTCGACTTTGGAAACGGTGAAACCGTGTCCCAGATGCGGCACACCATTTACATAACTGACCATAGGTCAGCAAACATCGAGGGCCAGAACTGGGATGTTGACTTGCGGGTATGCCATGGTTCCTAAGAACGGTCAGCATTTTTGACCGCAACGGTGATAGACTGAGCGGCTAACCGAAGAACTTGGGCGTCTTGAGCCATAGCTCCTCGACTGACACTGACTCCAACGGATACTCTGAGCAGGTGGGAGCATTGGACTCAAAGATCTTCTCTTCTTGCCATAGCTTCTGGTATTTCTCTTCAATCGCCCTGAGAGCGTCCCTCTTTTCGGTCTGCCAGTGGGGTTAGATACTGTCAAGACTACCGAAAGGCAAACTCATACGTTCTCGATCTTCATCGTGCCATGGGAGTCGGCGTTTGCATCCATGGCTGGCACCGAGGGCACGGTTGGATTGGTATCCATGGCTAAAAGTCCCGTCAACATTCATCCGAGAAGCAGCGGAATGACGGCTGGAGCCCAGTATACCTGGCGTCCACACCTACAGACCGACGTTTTGCTTGTAGCATGTGTTTTTGTTCTGGTGATGAGGTGGAAATATTGTTGGCTGGATGATGGCGGGACAGAGGGAGTGCAGGCCAAATGACTCACCAACACCCTTCAGCCTAACCTGCCAACGGCTTTCCAGGTGGCCATTTGAGACAAGCCCAGACCCGACGGACGGGATATGACTGTAACGAAGACGAAACAACAGAAGTCAGGAAGCCAAGGGCTCAAAAGGTCCAAAAGTAGACAATGGGGCTACTTTGTAAGTCTAAAATAATTATGGTAGGCACAAGTTTAGCCGTCCAGGTCCTCGCCCAACTCGTCCTCTTCTATTTCGTACTCGGAATCTGAGCCGCCCGAGTCAGAGTCCTCCGAATCTTCTGCTTGGTCCGACGCAACACTGGGCGTTTGCGCACGGAGGTCCTCCAAACTCCTGTCAGGGTCCTCCTCCACCAAGACTTGCGAGTCCCTTTCGTCCGCATCTTCCTCGTCCGACGAGGCCTTCACGTCGTCGGCAAAGACCACCGTCTTGTGGGCAGGCGACTTGATTTCTGGCGCCAGCACATCCCCGCTCCAGGGCTTGCACTCCTTGACCAGCTCGCCACACCGCAGACACGACCACCCCTCGCCCTCCTCCCGCTCTATCCTCGTCGCCAAGCAGACGAAGCAGTAGGTGCATCCGCACGGGATCGCTTCGTAGGGGTTCGTAATGTCCGTCTGGGCCGACCCGATGACGCCGGTCGAGGCGGCGGCCATCAGGTCGTTCTCGCTCTTTGCCGAGTTCTGGTCCTGGTAGCAGATGGCGCATGTCCGCTCCGGCAGAAACGAGTATTCGCCCTTCTTTTCGTCGCCTGCGCCCTCGGCGCCCGCGCTCATGATCTTCTTGGTCTTGCGCCATGTCCGCGCCAGCCACCGCCTCCACCGGTTTATGCCCACCAGCGGCAGCACGAAGAGGAGGAACTCGGTAAACGCGTGCCACACGAGTTGTCTGTTGAGATACTCAAACGACACCTCGCGGCTGACCTGGCTCGTCGGGGGTGCCAAGCGCATGCGCAGCAGCCGGTCCAGGAGCGTCCGATATCGCCCGTGCAAAAGGAACACGAGGAACGAGGCGAACGCGGCCGAGGCGTGCATCGCCGACAGTGTCGACGTCCACCTCGACAGCCGCTGCACCCTCGGACTCGGCCCTTCGAACCCATCATCCTGCTCCAACAGCCAGTCCTCCCACTTCGCCCACAGATACCTGCCCCCCACCGTCACCAGGCCGTACAGGGACTTCTGCCACCTGCTCGGGGCCACCAGCGCGGGCCCGCCGCGCCGCGCGTCCGTGTACTTTAGGTTCTGCAGGGCCGCGCCGTAGGTCGCGTCGTGGTCCCACACGGTCAGCTTGAACAGCACGGCGCGCAGGGCGAGCGAGACCTCGGCCTCCCAGTCGTGCAGGATCGAGTTGTTGCTCCCCGCGCCGCCGTGGCCGCCGCGGGCGTACTTGAGCGCGTCGCCGACCTGGCCGCGCAGCAGCTCGACCAGCTCCTCGTCGAGCAGCTCCGCGTCGACCTGGCCGACGCGAAAGGCCGGGCGCGTGCCCTCGCGGCTCGAGATGGCGTCCCACAGCGAGAGCGTTGACGTGCCTATCCTGCGGAGGAGCGGGGACTGTGTCGCGGCGATGCGGGCGCGGAGTTGCGAGGCTGATTGTTGGGTTGCGAGGCGGGCGGCGACGTCGGCTTCGCGTGCTTGTCGGCGGGCGGCTAGGCGCTGCTGGGCCTGGGCGAAAGAGTTTGCGTTCGCGGAGGCATTGGCGCTGGGATTGGCGCTGGGACTGGGGGCGGGATCGGGTGTGGGACTTGGGTTCGCCGTGACGGCGCTAGCGGTGCCGTTGGCGGTGCTTTTGGGATCGGAGTCGCTCATCGTAGTCGGGTAATTGGTCTGAAGCCTGGGAAAGCTGCTTCTTGTCGGGAGTCGAATCGCATCGTTGGCGGGCGTGGTTGTGTTGCTCGGGGGCGGCAAGGGGGTTGATGAACGAATGGAGCCGGGCAAGGAAACCGAAGCCGAGGTTGCGCGCAGCTGAAAGCCGGCCCGCGCGCAGGCTGGGATCCGCCCGGGGCCCGCCTGGCTCAGGTTGTCTGGGTCGTGTATGACCCACTTGCCTAGAATGGCGTGTCGTATTGCAGCCCTGTCCCACCAAGACGGCGCTCCCGACGACAACGGCCTCTCCCGGTCGCGTGCTAGTGACGGAGGCCAAGGACATCAACAGCTAAGATCAACGGCGCTTCTTAGATCTCGAGCCAGATTAGCCGGGGCTGTCCGTCGTCCGGACTCGTCAACACGGCCCGGCACGTGCAAACGGTCCGGGTGCGGAACCCCCCGGCGCCAGGGTCGAGCCCAAGATGAAGGTCAAGTCCGACCCGAAAAACAGACCAACGCATATGTTAAACAGGCATGATTTTTTTTCTCTTTTCGCTTCTCTTTAACTTTCTTGTTGTTTATTTTGCTTGATATGCCCCTCGCGGCAGTTGATTGGCTTTCTGGAAGGCGGATATCTTGCTGTGTTTGGCACTTCGAGTATCCAAGGCTTTTTGATGCAGAGCCGGGGTGGTTTGCCAGGCAAGCCAGGGTTGCAGCAGGCTGGACGTGCAGGCGGAGGTGAAGGGTCAGCCATCATGCATGGATTGCGCCTATGTAGTCAGCGGCTTGGGGAACTGCTGACTACACTGTAAGTAGGTCTGAACAGGTAGATCTGGGTATCGACCTAGACAGCCCCGTCGTGGAGCAATTCCGCTTTGTGAGCTGGAGTCGAGTGCTGTGAAGGGTGAACCGCAGAGACTGTCTGTCAGGTGTTTGGCGCAGCAGTTGCCGCCCCTCATCCCTGTTCAGTGGAGACGAATCTGTGCCGATTCGTATTATCCCGGATCCTTACCAGCCTGGTGGGTCTCCAGCCCCGCCATCGTAAACCTCACCCCACCAACCCTCCCACAAGCTTGCATCCCGTCTGTTCTGTCCAACAGTACGTACCTGCCTGCAACAAGCCTGCCTGCCGCCCCGGTGAAGGTGCCGACTTCCAAGGTTCCACGCCCGGCAACTGATCTTTGGGGACGCTCAGGGCCGCGAAGGTCGTCGAGACCCGCGCCGGCATTCTCACGGCATTCTCATCTGTCAAAGCACCCTCACCCGTGTAAGGCGCACACCACAGACACCGACGACAGAGAAAACAGACAGAAAACACGGACCACAGACGGCGGGATGAGCAGCTTTGCAATCGAAGTCCCCGGCGAAGCTGCCCCGCTGAGTCAGTGGGAGCTTGTCAAGGCCCTCACCAGTGCTTCGACCTCGACCGACCACGCCCAGAGGCAGTCGGCCACCCAGCAGCTCCAGGCTTGGGAAGCTCACCCGGACTACTACACCGGTCTCCAGGTAGGCAATCTCTCTCCCAAGTACATCGAGACCTTGCGTTTCTTTTCTAACCAACGGGGCACACCCCGACAGACCATCTACCTCGACACCTCCCAGGACAAGCAAGCCCGCTTTCTCGCCATCATCCTGCTCAAAAATGGCATCGACAAATACTGGCGACACACGGCGAAGTACGCCATCAAGCCCGAGAACAAGCAGTTGATACGCTCGCGCCTGCTGCAGGGCTCGCTCAACGAGGAGGACAGGACCTTGGTGCTGCACAACGCCCTGGTGACGGCCAAGATTGTCAGGATAGACTACCCGAACGAGTGGCCCGATGCCTTTTCGACCCTCACCGAGCTGACAAGAGCAGCCAATGCTTCGAATCCACTGCACCTGCGCGGTGCCCTGCTGGTGCTACTCCGCATCGTCAAGGAGCTGGGCACCGCCCGTCTTCGCAAGTCCCAGACTGCGTTGCAAGCCGTCACCCCCGAGCTGGTGCAGTTGCTCGGCGCTGTCTACACCGACAAAACCACATATTGGCAAGAGCTGTGGACGAAAGGCAGCGGCGACGAGGCCACGGCGGCGTTTGCCATGGAGAACAGCTTGACGGCCCTCAAGATTCTGCGGAGGCTGGTGACGGGCGGCTACGAACAGCCACATACAGATGCCATGGTCTGCGGTTTCTGGTCCTTGTCTCAGTCCCAGTTTGATCAGTTTCTCAACGGCTGCAGTCAGGGTTCTTGGATACCCGTTGCCCATCATGATATGGTCGGCAAGCATCTCATCCAGTTTACCAAGCTCCACATCGACATGTCCGAGTCGCACCCGGCCAGCTTTCCCCTGCTGCCCAATTCGATACCTTTGGTCAAGGCCTACTGGAATCTGGTCAAGGGGTTCTCCGACGTGTTCGAGAAGTCCGGCGGGCTCAAGCAGACCTCGAGCGAGGGGAGTCCCAAGCACGAAGGCCCCGTCTACGAGAAGCTCGCCCTCAAGGGGCTCCTGCTTCTGAGGAGCTGTGTGGCGATTGCGCACCATCCCGTGCAGACCTTCAAGTACAGGAGCCAGGAGACCAAGGAGCTTGAGAAGCAAGCCATACATATCATCAGCGTGGAGCTCCTGACCCGAGATATGCTTCTCGACATGCTTCGCGTCATCATCAGCAAGCTGTTCATCTTCCGCAAATCCGACCTCGACGCCTGGGAGGAAGACCCAGAAGGGTGGGAGTCCCAGGAACGGACCCAAGGCCATGCCTACGAGTGGGCGGTCCGTCCATGCGCCGAGAGGCTACTCCTCGATCTTCTCACCCACTACAAGGAACTTGGCGAGCCGCTCCTCGCGTACTGCAATCTTGCCACCAAGGTCGACATGGACATCGTCACCAAGGAGGCTGCCTACTGCGCCCTCGGCTGTGCAGCCGCTGTGATCCACCGGTCCTTCGATTTTGACCGCTTCCTCACGACCTTCTTGGTCAAGGACGCGCAGATCCAAGACCCCATGGCCAAGCTGCTCCGGCGCCGGATCGCCATCTTGCTTAGCCAGTGGATCTCGGTCAAGATATCCCAGGCAAACAGACCCGTCGTCTACGACATCTTCCGCCACCTGATGAACCCCGAAGACCAGCACAATGACGAAGTGGTCCGCATCACGGCAGCGCGCCAGCTCAAGTACATCGCCGAGGAGTTTGAGTTTGACGGGAAGAGTTTCTACCCATACGCGGCCGACGTCTTCAACCTTCTCGTCGGTCTGCTTCAGGAGGTAGACAACGACGAGACAAAGCTGGCAGTCCTGGGGACCCTTCGGCTCATCGTGACTCGGATGGAGTCGCACGTCTCGCAATTCGGAGACGCCATCATGCTGATGCTCCCGAAACTCTGGGAGTCGGCTGCCAGCGAAGAATTCATGATCAAGCAGTCGGTGTTGGCCATCATGTCGGCTTTGATCTCGTCCATGCGTGTTGAGTCGCAACGGTACCAGGGGGTCATTATCCCGCTGCTCACGGAAGCAATGAACCCGGAGTCGGCGCTCCATCTCCACCTCATTGAGGAGTCCGTCGACTTGTGGAAGACGGTCTTGACTCAAAGCTCGCCGCCCCTCAACTCGGACCTCACACAAATGGTTCAGCTAGCCCTCCCGCTTCTCGAATATGACTCCGAGGTGGCGAACCAGTGCGTGGAAATCGTCAAGGACTACATCGTGTTGGCACCCCAAGACATCCTCTCCGACGCCCTTCGCCGTCCAACTCTGGCGGCGTTGGGCCGCGCGCTGGATTCAACGAGCCGCGAGCAGTCTCAACTGGGCGCCAAGTCGATTGAGCTTGTCATCCGAGTGGCCGAAGAACTCGGCAGCACACAAGGCCTCTCGCTTGTGATCCAAGACCTGCTTGAGACTGGTATTCTCCGAACTGTGCTGGAAGGCCTTCACAGCGCTTGGGAGTCCAACCAGACGACAGGCCCCAACCGCAAGCCGAGCAAGATCAACACGATCAAGGAGACGGACTACTTTGCCCTGCTCGCCCGCATCGCCCTCACCGACCCATCCCTCTTCGTCACTATGCTCTCCAGCTTCGGTCGTCCCTTTGAGCAAGTCTGGTCCTGGCTCGCAACCGAGTGGTTCGCCAACTTTGACTGCATGGCCGACGTCGAGCGCCAGAAGCTCTCGTGCCTCGCGCTGACCCGTCTCTGCGAACTGCCCAGCCCGATGCAGGACCTTGTGCTTGGCCGCCTCCAGGACTACCTGTCCATGTGGACCAGCGTCGTCACGGAGCTGGCCGACGACACGAGCGACGAGGTTCTGGGGTCGCAGGATAGCCTTGTGTGGACCGAGGCTGGGAGGTATGAGTATGACACGCCGTTGGATGTGCACGAGAGGGAGATTGCGTTCAAGGACCCAGTGCATAGAGTAGTCACTTTTGAGTTTGTCAGGGCGAGGCTGGGGGATCTGGTGCAGCGGGTGGGCGGGGAGCAGGCGTTTGAGGCGAACTGGGCAGTGAATGTCGACAGGGAGGTTATGGCCGGGTTCCAGAGGTTGAGCCAGCCTGGTGGACAGGGTCTTGAGTGACGAGAGGAAGAAGGGAAAACGAGTCTGAAATATGTGGGCCAGGGAATGGAAGATGACAGTCGAGGAGGCCATGCAGGCAAGTACGCAGCCGCCAGCCTTGATTCACAGTCATAATATGAAACTAAAGGAGGCCTAGGAATCTTTCAAAAAAGAGATCGTCTGCCTTGGTTTAGAATCTAGAACCCCAAAGCTGCCTCCGGAGCGAATATGGACGAGGACACACCTGAACCAAGACCAGAAAAGGGGGGCATCCGTGAAGCAGAAAGGTACTCACTTTGCTTCCACACCGCAGTAGCATGGCAAATATCCTGACATGTGTGACTTGATAATTAGACCGGCCCTCACTTAGAGCCCTCTCGGCTCTCTCCGATCTTGTTCTCTTCATCCGCGGATCAGTGCCTGGTCGTTCGAGTAACCCTAACCCCTGTGAACCTCACCTCCGTCGTTGTTTTTGTCCCACAGTTCAGGGTCTTGACGCCCCC